>OGEK01000046.1_pt1 | contig 134928 bp, 106 predicted proteins | sample 1570641 | NCBI WGS metagenome assembly OGEK01 (sample SAMEA2582136, study PRJEB24529) | metagenome | biome: Human gut stool | place: China | collected 2011
AGCAGGCATTGAGAACAGCGGGTTGCCTTACATCATTAATTGGACCATCAAAAATAGAAAAAACAATATTATGCGAAAAGGTAATTGGATTTGACAATATTGTTGAATTTTCTGGTACAGATTTTAACAGTAACACAGATTTTTGGGCAACTGTTGCTGCAAAAGTGGGGTTGCCCTATAAAGGAGAATTGATGACAGAAAGAGCGGTTAATGAAGGAAATAGTAAGGACACAGATGGTAAAAGTGAAAAGTATGTTCTAGCGAAAGATATCGTTATTCAATATTATAAAGAGCATGATAAAGTATTAGTAATTGATGATTTTCATTATGCTTCGAAAGCGATGCAGACAAAAATGGCACAACAGCTTAAAGATGTAATCAGAGGGGAATGAAAGGTGGTCGTAGTTTCTCTTCCTCACAGGGCAGAGGATGCAATTCGGCAGAATGCAGATTTGTCGGGAAGATTGAGTTTGATTAATATCGAGGCGTGGGAAAAAGAGGATTTAAAAGAGATTGTTTTAAAAGGGTTTAAACAGCTTGATATCAAGATAACAGATGAAGTTGCGGAACAGTTGGCAGTTGAATGCCCTGGATTCATCCACGGTTTTTCCGGATTTGGAAAAATTCATCAAAAGCAAAGCAATAGATGCAGTTACAACAGCCGCAATGGTGGAAATCAGGATAATCTGGTTATATACGTTTTTCATGATTTCTGAAGCTTTGTCCCAGATGGTAGCAGCCATAACTGGTTGTACATTACAGGCAATTAGAGTGAAGACAAGGAAGGTAGTATAGAGATATTTTCCATAGTTCCGATGATGTTTCATGCCCGGTGGGGCTTCTTTGTGTACATGGTTTTTCAAGTAAATGAACCTCCTTCATAAAAAGAGGGCAAAGTGAGATCTTTCACTTTGCCCTGGCTTATAGTTTTCCTGCCTCATAAAAGCTTCAGTCCAGTCAATACGGAGGAACGCTTATTCCATATTTAGTTGTGATACTCCTTTCCATGCACTAAAAAACGCAGCTTGCACCAGAGAAGAGGCATTCTCTGGAAAGCTGCGTTTTCGCTACATATAATTTTGACAGTATCATTCTAACATGGGTAGATTTTCCTGTAAATCGCAGAAGTGTGCCAGATTATGATATCTTTCTGCCGTATGTATGCTTAGCTTAAGAAGAAATTACTCTTTTTTTAAAAATGAAAAAGATACATTTGCTTAAGTGAGTAAAAAAGTAATATAAAAAAGAATTTGTTAAATAAATTAACAAAATAAGAATAGAAATTGACTTATATGGGAGGATAATATATAATAGAATTTATAAGAAAGGGTGAGGAGGTCGAATATGAAACAGAATATAATTCGTCTTGTTGCAATAGAAATAGATAATGTAAAGAATGTGAAGCATGGGAGATTAGAGCTTGCTAAAAGTAAGAAAGGAAGTATTCTTGGAATTTATGGTCAGAATGGTTCTGGAAAAACGGTCGTTGTTGATTGCATGGTTTTACTAAAATGTTTGTTTGGTGGGAAAAAGATTCCATCAAATTTTTATTACTATATTAACTCTCAGAGTGAGATGGCTCATGTGAAGTATTGTTTTGAAGTTGATACAGATTTGGGAAAAAGTTATGTAGAGTATGAGGTAGAACTTTTAAAAAACGGAGAGTTTAGTTTTTGCATTAGTAAAGAGAAACTCAGCGTTAGAGAAAATGTTGAGGGAAAGACAACTAGATTGACTCCAGTTTTTGATTATCAAAGGGGAGAAAAAGAACTATTCCATCCTAAAAAGTTTTATAGATATTATGAAAATAAGATAGAGAGTATGGTTGCACTTGGAATTGCACAACAGGCTACAGAAAATTTTAATGAGGAGAAACAAAGAACTGAAGTTAGTTCATTTTTATTTTCCAAAAAAGCTCAAGACGTATTTGCAAAGGCAGAAGACGATGTAGCAAAAATTTTTCGTTTCAGTAGTATTCTACAGAATTATGGGATATATGATTTGGCAGTGATAGAAAATGAGTATTATGCACTTTTGGCATTGAATTTGGATATGATACCAGTTAATATTGGTTGGTCAGATTCTGTAAGATCTCGGATTAGTGGAATTATGCTTCGGCTTACTGATATTAACGTAGTTGCAAAAGAAATATACCCTTATGTAGCAAATACGATAAAACAGATTAATATTGTTATGCAGGCATTGATTCCCGAAATTCAGCTTGAAATTTATAATGCTTTTGATAAGCTCATGGAAAATGGGAAAGATGGAATTCAATTTGAGATTATTACATTGCGGGGAGGCGCAAGGATTCCCCTTTTATATGAGTCAGCAGGTATTAAAAAGCTGATTTCTATCTGTAGTAATTTGGTTGCATGCTACAATCGGGAATCTTATTGTTTAGTAGTAGATGAACTAGATTCGGGAATTTACGAATATCTTTTGGGAGAGTGTCTAGAGGCTATGCAGGAAAAGGCAAAGGGACAACTTATTTTTACATCCCACAATTTGCGCCCTTTGGAAATTCTTGAAAATGAATTCTTGATTTATACAACTGTAAATCCAGAGAATCGTTATATTAAATCCGCTTACATTAAAAATACACAGAATACTAGATTGTCTTATCTGCGTAGTGTTAAACTAGGTGGGCAAAAAGAGAAATTATATAATGAAACTAATATTTATGAAATAGAACTGGCAATGCGCAGAGCGGGAAGGGTGGGAATAAATGACCGATAAAATTATCCTGTTTCTCGTAGAGGGACCAACAGATGAGGATACGTTAGCCCTAATTTATTCAAAGATTGTAAAAGACCATGATATTAAATTTGAGGTATTGCATACAGATATTACAGCAGATGAAGAAATGACAGTGAAATATATTGAAGTCCGGATTAAAAAGGCGGTAGATATATATTTACAAAGGAACCCATTTCTTAAGAAAAGCGATATTCTTAAAGTTATTCAGATTATAGATACGGATGGAGCATTTGTTCCAAGTACATTTGTCAAACAATCAGATACGGGAAAAACGGAGTATTTTGATACGTATATATCAGCCAAAAATAAAGATCGTTTGATTCGGAGAAATATTAGCAAACGAAATATTGTGTATAAATTAGTGCATTCAGAAGATATTGCTGGTTTTCCTTATGAAATTTATTACTTTTCCAGAAATATAGAACATGTATTGCACAATATTGCGGAAGATTTGACAGATGAAGAAAAGGAAGATTTAGCATTTGAAATAGCAGATAGGTACAGTGAGTGTCCAGAGGATTTCCTGAAATTATTATATGAAGGAGACTTTTACGTTGCAGGAACATATAAAGATACATGGAATTTTATCATGGAAAATGGGAATTCTTTAAAACGCCATTGTAATATGTCGGTGTTCTTTGAAAAATTAGGAATAACAATAAACGTTAAATAAAACACTTCAGGGGGAGAATCTCCCCCTGAAGTATTTTAAATATTTTGTTTAATAATCCTTGTAATAATCCCCACTGCAACATTCCGTTCTTCGTTAATATGTGTTACAACAAAGGACACCTTATCTTTCTTCCCAACGGTGCGGCTGTCGTAGCAACTGTGAGCAATGGCGTTGACACCCAGTTCTAACCGGTCAAAAACAGTTCCTTTGTGGATGTCTTCCACCGTTCCGGCATATTCTCCCTATACCCGACAATTTTTCAGATTTTTTTGCTGGTGTTGCCTTCTACGCTTTTTACATCGGCGTGGATGGAGAGCGTTTCCGGGGAATTTCCCTGAATAGTTAAGATCCGAACCAGAATATGTTCCCCTATCTGGAATCGTTGTCAGATTATTCTAGTATGGGTGAATTTTTTTAATTGTAGAGGTTTGTCAAGTTGAGATGAAGAAATAAAAATTTGATATATAAAGAGTTAGCCAAAATGTTTCGATATATGAATTACAAGAATATTGTAAGATACAAACGGTTAATATAGTGATAAAATAATTACCAATATAATTGTTGCAATCAATTTGAAGAGATATACATATTACTGGAGGCTTGAGATGAGAAAAGATATTATAATTATTGATGATGATAGGGATTTATGTACACTCTTGCAAGAGAGTCTTTTGCAAGAAAATATTTGTGCAGATATTTCATGCAACGGTTTTGATGGGATAAAATCAGTAAAAGATAAGGAATATCAATTAGTTGTATTGGATGTGATGATGCCAGGAATCAGTGGGTTTGAAGTTTTAGAAAGAATACGAGACATGAGTAATGTACCAATACTAATGCTTACAGCGAAAGATGACAGCGCCTCAAAAGTAAAAGGGTTGCGGGCGGGAGCTGATGATTATTTGACAAAACCTTTTGAAATGGAAGAGTTTTTTGCAAGAGTATTATCTCTAATAAGACGTTACACACGTTTAAATAATATGGCTAGTAAAGAAATTTTGAAATATGGAGATTTAAGAATTGACTTAGAAAGTGGCATAGTGGAATTGTCTGGTGAAGAGCTTAAATTATCTGCAAAAGAATATGATGTACTTATATATCTTGCAAAAAATCAAGGAAAAATTCTCACGAAGAAACAAATATACGAAAATGTTTGGAACGAAGAGTATGTATATGATGATGATAACATAATGGCAGTTATTAGCAGATTGAGAAAGAAAATAGAACGAACAGCAGAAAATTCGTATATTCAGACTGTAAGAGGTCTTGGATATAGATTCAATAAGGAGTTATGAGATAAATGAAATTATTTTATGTGGTGCTAGTCATACTTTTATTTTATAATTTGGGATTGACACTTTATGTGTTTAAAATTAATAGAAGACTAAAAGAGTTCAATCAAATACTTTTAGAAATAGAGAAAGGTCAAAGCAAACAAAAGTTTCTATTGAAAAAAAATAATAGGATAGATCAAGTTGGATTTAGAGTAAATTCTATATTGTATAAATATGAAAAAAGGATCGAAGAGAGTAACATAGAGTTGGAAGCAAATAAGCAACTCATGACAAGTTTATCACATGATGTCAGAACACCCATGACAACCTTAATAGGGTATTTGGACGCTCTAGATTTAAAACTGGTAAGTTCAGATAAAGAGGAACAATATCTAAGACTAGCGAAAGAAAAGGCGTATGACTTAAAAAAATATATCGAAGTGTTATTCGAGTGGTTTAGGATTAATTCAGATGAGGAACAGTTGGAAATAAAAGCAGTTGACATTACTGAAGAAACCAGAAGAATTTTTTTGGATTGGATCCCTATAATAGAAGAACATCGAATAGGATATAATATAGAAATTCCTGAGAAAGCTATAATTGTTGAGATTGATGAGGATTGTTATATGAGGGCTATAAATAATATTGTGCAGAATATTTTTACTCATAGCAAAGCAGCAAACATGTCAATAACAGCATCAGAGGGGAATGGTAAATTTAGACTCGAGATAGGTGATGATGGGATAGGGATAGCAAAGGAAGATTTGAATTATATTTTTGAAAGATTATACCAGTGTAATAAAGGAAGATCCGGAAAAGGGAATGGACTGGGATTAAATATTTCAAAATTATTGCTAGAGAAAATGGGTGGGACAATTAGTGCATTTAGTGAACCGGGTAAAGGAACAGTATTTTGTATTGAATTTTCAGTTATACAAAGGTAACAAAAAAGATGATACGTTTTGAGTATCATCTTTTTTGTATTAAATAAATTACAAGGTTCTTGTCAGGTTTCTGTCAGGTTCCTGTCAGAAAAATATATTATACTGTAAAACATAGAAGATTCTGAAAGGAGAAAAACCAAATGTCACAATACATTATACAAACACGTGATTTAACTAAAACATATGGAGAACAGAAAAGTGTTTCCAATCTAAATATGCATGTAAGAAAGGGAAAGATATATGGACTCTTAGGGAGAAATGGAGCTGGAAAAACCACAACTATGAAAATGCTGCTAAACCTCATAGAACCGACCTCAGGTTCCATACGTATTTTTAATAGAGATATAAGGCTTGAAGAGAAAAAAATATTACCTCGAATAGGATCACTGATTGAAAGTCCTGGATTTTACCCTAATTTGACAGGTACGGAAAATCTTAGAATTTTTGCGAAATTGAGAGGAATCCCAAGAACTGATGCTATCGAACAGGCATTAAAACTTGTTAATTTACCATACAAAGATAAAAAGTTATATTCGCAGTATTCATTGGGAATGAAACAGCGATTAGCTATAGCATTAGCGGTAATGCATGACCCAGAAATATTAATTTTGGATGAACCAATTAATGGCTTAGATCCGATAGGAATCGCAGAAATAAGAACATTTATAGAAGATTTATCTAAAAATAGAGGGAAAACTATATTGATCTCTAGCCATATACTTTCAGAAATTGCTGTTTTAGCAGACGATATTGGTATTATTGATAAAGGCGTACTCATTGAAGAGGGAAGTATGAAGGAATTAGAAGAAAAAAATGGAAAATATATACACTTCAAGGTTTCTGATAATGCCCAAGCAGCAAGAATACTGTCAGTATATTATAAAGAATCAAATTTTAAGGTATCAGGAAACCAAGATATAAATGTGTATAATCTCAGTATATCAATACCAGATATAGTTCGTTCCTTTGTTCAAGAAGGAGTAGACGTGATGGCCGCTCATTTGTGTGAAGATACTTTAGAGGACTATTTTAAAAAAGTGACAGGAGGGGAAGGAATTGCTTGATTTAGTCAGATGTGAGTTTACAAAATTGAAAAGAAGGAAAATCACGCTCATGCTGATTGTATTATCATGTTTTTTCCCCTTAATTGTCGTTATAACAACTAAGAACGGGATGTCTGGTGATCTGAGCACACATTATTTGAAAATGAGGTTTGATTTATCCTTTACTATGACACAGGGCTATGGTCTTGTATTCCTTGCACCTTGTTTAATAGGAATGCTTGCGACAATCTTGTTCTTTATGGAACGAGATAATGATACATTTAAAAATATTAGAACAGTGCCTGTGACAATTACCAAAATGATTCTTGCAAAGATCTGTGTACTTTTTATATATGGAACTCTTTTTAGCCTGGCGAGTGTATCATTTACAATATTCTTTTCATGGATATTGAAGGTTGGTATTATATATGATTTGGCATACAAGCTAGGATTTAGCATTATATTTGGGCTTGTGATAACGATAGCGTCACTTCCTATTGTGGTTATAATAGTATATTTTAATAAATCCTATTTAGTGTCTACATTATTGGCATTTTTTTATTCGATTCTAAATTGGGGAATTATCGGTTTATTTGAAACAATGGCAGTGAAAGGTACCGCAAAATTTCTAAATCTATTTCCAGTTATATGTGCGATGGACTGGACAAGCGGTAAACTGGTAGATCATGTAATAAAAGATAATTTGTCAAAAGAAGCATATATTATGTTTCCGTCAGATCTTTATGCATTTTTGGTATTAGGAGTAACATTGTTCTTATCTTTAATGCTTATGATTAGATTTTATAAAAAATGGACGAGGTAATTTAAATGGGAAATATTATATCAACAGAGTTATTAAAAATTAAAAGATATTCAGTTGTAAAGGCTGGATTAGTTATGATGTCGCTATCTGTGTTAATGAGTTGCTTTTATTCAACTGCAAGCACAAATAAAGTATGGGATTTTCAGTATTTTATACAGCAGGTAATTATTAGTAATTGTACATTATTTTTCCCGATTATTATTACATTAGTCGCTGTGTACATTATTTCCAGGGAAACAACAGATGATACATTAAAATCTATTTTAACAGTACCTATTTCATATAAAAAGTTACTTATTGCTAAATTTTGGCTGCTTTTATTTTTAACTATAGTATTTAGTATTTTTAACGCTCTTTTGTCAATATGTTTTAATGCTTTTTTAGGATTTTCTGGAATGGATATTCATATGATGCTGATGTCAGCCGCTCAGATTATTGTATCTGACATATTGGTGTATATATCAGTACTTCCCATTATTATTGTTTGTGCTTTTGCAGAAGGAAAATCATTGCTGGGAGTTGCCGTTGCATTCATCTACGGATATTTTGCAACAATGGAAGGAAGTATGCTTAATTGGTTTCCAATCAAGGCTGCAATGATACTTGTTGATCCTAAATGCGGAAGCGAATATGGAATGTCATATAAAATTCCTCCTGCGGCGATGTCTATAATTGGGGTTTTGGTGGTTTCCATACTATTGTTTCAAATGCTAAACAGAACCAAAAAGAATGTTTATATGAAATCAAAAAGAAAAGTAAAGGTAAAACAAACAAGACGGAAAGGGTGGTAAAAAATGGTGGATTGAATGTAAAGAAATGTTGTCCGTAATCATAATCATAAACAATTTTAATATATGCTTGTAAGGAAGGAGAAGAGAAAATACATACTGCTAGTCAAGTGAACTTAACAGAACCTTTTAAGGAAATGAGAAATGAAAAAATAAATATCTTAGGATGAACCTGAAGGGTTCTGTATTCCTGCAGTATTTTGTGAAAAATTAAATCGTATAGATATAGACATTTTGAATTTACATATGGTATCTATGCAAGAAGCAGTTAGGAGTGTGCCTTATGAAGAAAAATTATAGAAATCCAATGACAAGACCAGAAAATTTTATGAATCCGGCAGGAAATGTAATGAAGGAAATTAAAGAGGCGGATTTAAACAATTTTTCCGCAGGTGCTGGTGAACCAAGAGTTTCCGATGGCTCTCAGTTCTGTACATCAACAAAAGAATGTAACTGGGGAACAATTATGTTTGTTTGCTGTTAGTTTATGAGAGTGGTATGAAACCACAGGTATGATGACTACTGAATGAATAGGTTTGGCTTCTATGCATAGATATCATATGTAAATTCAAAATTTTGTACGTAATGGAGGAGATTATTATGGATAAAAATAATTGTAACAATAATTCTTATTTTTATGAAAGAAATTACTATAAGGACGTTCCCAGCACAGATACTAAAATGCTAGAATATTGGAATAACATTTTAGGTAAAGATGTTATTGAATCAATAGATAAGGCTTATGGGGTTTCTATAGAGCAGATATTATTTTCAGAGTATTCGTTAAATCATAAATATATTAGCTTTGCAACGTTAAATCAGGAATATTCTGATATGTGTAATGAGAAGGCTATATCCTATTTGACTAAAAAAGGAACAAAAGTATTATTTGATCAATTTGTTCTCAGGTTTCTGGGATATGGGAAACGGGTTTTAGAAAGAAAGAGTAGAAAAGGATATATTGTTAAAGCAATTCAGGACTGTTTTTTGAAAAATTTAGCGGAAAGGATTTTAGATGTTTCTTTAAGCACTCTTATTTTTGAAATGTATTTAGCAAAAGAACAAGGAGAACTTAGAGGAAATGATGAAGCAGAAGAATATAAAGACTATAATCAGAGATTTCTTGGCAATGATAAGTATATAAAAGAATTATTTTCCATATATCCAGGTCTTAAAAGAATGCTGATAGAATTAATGGAAAATTTGGCAAATAATTATATATTATTGCAGGAAAGAATGGAAAAGGATACTTTACTTTTAGAAGATAAATTTGGTGGGAAAAAGGTCTGGACTGAAGTAAAAAACATAAGAACGAGTGGTTCAGATTCACATAAGAAAGGAAATAGTGTTTTTTTAATTCAGTTTCAAGATGGAACAAAAATAGTTTATAAACCACACGGACTGAAGGTGGAGAAAGCATATCAGTCATTTTTGGAATTTATTTCTTCCAATTGTAAAAAGGACTTTAAGCAATTTTTGATTCTAGATTGTGGGGACTATGGATGGGAAGAATTTGTAGTTAATCTTCCTTGTAACAGTGAGGCTGAAGTCAGGAATTATTATTATCGGATAGGAGTGCTTGTTTTCTGCAATTATATATTAAATGTCAATGATATACATACTGAAAATCTTATTGCTAATGGGGAATATCCGGTTGTTGTAGATGCCGAGACTGTCTTAGATAATAAAAGGGACAAAAAGAAAAAATCAGGTAGAGAAAAAATTTACGATAAGATACATGAATCAGTGTTGTATTCTGGAGTACTGCCTTTTTATAAATACACTAAAAATGGAAAAGGTATAAATATGAGTGCTCTTAATGGCCAAGAGGGAGAGCAATATCCAATACTGATTCCAAGATTAAAAAATGCTGGGACATCAAATATGCATTATGAATATGAAAGACCTATTACTCAAGCTAGTAATAATTTACTGAGACTGGGCGAAAAGATAAAAGAACCTAGTCAGTATATAGATGAAATATGCGAAGGCTTTTTTGACGCATATACATTTTGTTTGGACAATAAGAATCTTATACTAAGCTATGTATCAATATTTGAAAATATTGAAGTTAGGCATTTAGTCCAAGATACTCAGCGGTATTCTATGCTATTGCATACATCATACAATCCGGATTTCCTTCAAGATGCGAAAGATAGGCAACTATTTTTATGTACAGTATTAAAAAATGTGGAGCAGATGCAAGGGAATATGGAAATTGCTAAACTGGAAATAAAGGATATGCTGAATATGGATATTCCATATTTTTATAGCAATACTTCAAAAGAAGACCTTTATGGATCAGAAGGAGAAGTGGTGAAGAATTATTTTACTGAGTCTAGTATTCAACATCTTAGAAATAAGATATGTTTTATGAGTAATAAAGATAGAGAAGAACAGATTAGATTTATAAAAATAATTTTGACGGATTTGAATGATGTAAAAGTTGAGAAACCTAAAAAAGATATGAATGAACTTTGTAGAAGTAGGCGCGACAACGAACATGAACAAAAGAAATATAAAAAAAATGCCATATTAAAGATTTTACATACATTAGAACAAAAAGTTTTTTATGGTGATGATGGGCGGGATATTAATTGGATAGGAATAACATCTGTTGGAAATTCTGAAAATTCTTCATGGAATATACAACCATTGGGGTTTTATTTATATGAAGGATTAGGAGGAATTGCCCTTTTTTATAATGCACTACAGCAATCAGATTTTGATGTGGATTTGTCAGCAGCGTGCAAAGCATTTGAGACCATGATGTTTCAATATACCGATGATATGTTGGAACGAACCACGGATTTAGAAAAGGAAAGTAGCGGTGCTTTTGCGGGGGAATCTTCTGTTATATATGTATACGAAGTTTTATATAAGATAACCGGAAAACAAAAATATTTAGAATATGCAGAAAAACATTGCAAAATTTTAGAGTATGCATTGAAAGCAGATGAAAATAATGATCTGATTTATGGTAATGCAGGTGCCGTTATTGTTCTTCTTAATCTTTATCACTTATCTCAAAAGGATATATATTTGCAATTGGCGTGCGAAGCAGGGAACATTCTTATAAAAAATCAGAATAAGGGTAAGTGGTGCTGCGGAAACGGGCAGAGCTTATCTGGGCTGTCACATGGAATTGCAGGTATAATTTATGCTCTTACAAAGTTAAATAATGAGCAATTTCATATTGAGTATCAAAATGCAATACACTTTGGATTAATATATGAAAATACTATGTATTCTGATAAATATAATAATTGGTTAGACAATCGGGAGGAGGCAAAAAAAGAAGAAAACTCTGATAATAGATGCATGGCAGCATGGTGTCATGGGGCACCAGGGATTTTATTGGCAAGAAGTAAGATGTATAACCTAGTTAAAGACAGTAGTGATTATATAACAGTAGAATGTGATATTGAACGTGCACTATTTGCAACAAAAATGTACGGACTTACAGATAATGATTGCTTATGCCATGGGAATTTGGGGAATACAGAAATATTACTTGAATATTCGAAAGAATGTAATGATGAAGAAGTAAGACATATGATGTTGTCTGCGAGAACGCAAATTGCTGTGGATATTATAAATGAAAATTACGATTGTGCAAGGTCTTATTTATATGGGTATAAAATACCAGGATTTATGACAGGAATCTCAGGAATGGGATACTCTCTATTAAGAGATTTGTACCCAGAATTACCATGCATTTTGGCTCTGGAGATTTAGGAGTGTAATTGCTAAGTAATATTTAACAAAAGGAGGAACTTGATGTTTCAAAAAAAAGTGCATTATGTTTCACAGCTGGGAAGTATGGATTGTGGCATAGCATGTCTGACAATGATTCTAAATTATTATGGGTGTAAAAGTGATATCGTGGACATAGGGGCAGAGATTCAGATTGGCAGAGACGGTATGACCTTAGCTCAAATGAAAAAAATAGCAGAAAAGCATGGATTTAAATTTGCTGCATACCAGTACAATCATGAAGAAAAAAACTTAATAGAGTATCTTCCAGCCATTTTGTGTAATGATTCCCACTATGTGGTAGTTGATAAAACTAAGAAAAAAGGAAAATATATTCTGTTTGATCCAGCAAATGGAAGAAGAGTTGTCGATTTTTTAGAATTAAGAAACGGATACAAGGATATTCTTGTGTCCGTTATTCCAAGTAGAAATATTAAGAAAATAAAAAAAACTAAATTTAAAATAGAAGTAAAATTCTCTCAATTTATAATTGCAATTATGTTGATGCTTATGTGTCAACTTATTACATTAGCTGTTCCAATGGTTGTACAAAAAGTAATAGATAGTTTATCTTCTGTTCATATTACAATTCATATATGGAAAATTACACTTTTAGTTCTTCTGATTATGTGTGCCCATTTTGTATTGAGCTTACTAAGACAGAAAATTTTATTGAATATTAACATGAAACTTTTTAAAACAATGATTTCTAATATGATTCATAAAATTTTCCGTTTGGATGTAAGTTTTTTTGAATGGCATTCCGCAGGTGATATAGGGAACCGTTTCAATAGTATAAATCAGTTGAACGATATTCTTACCAATGGATTTATAAATATTATAATCCAGGGGATTACCTCCTTGGTATGTTTAGCTGTTATGACCAGTATATCTCCATATTTGACTGCATTTGTTGTAGCTGGTTCTATTATACAGATTGCTATAATGATTTTATTAAATAGTAAAAATCTCATAAAGACAAAAGAGTATATATATTCACAGAGTGCAATACAGGGAGAAATAATCGATACTCTAGAGAATATAATGGAAATAAAATGTATGGGGATGGATAATGCAGTTAAATCAAATTTACAAAATTCTTATACTAAGTTAATAGAAAAATTCAAGGGAAAAACTGGAATTAGTAATTTGATGAATAGTTTTTCCTCTTCCTTAAACTTAATTTTCCCTTTAATGATTTACCTGATTGGAAGTTATAGTGTGGAGCAAGGAGAGATAACGATAGGACAACTCATAGCCTATGTAACCTTAGTGGGATATTTTACAGCACCTTTTACTACTGTTGTATTGTTGTTACCGAGTATCAATAGTATTAAAGAAGTGCTTTTACGTTATAAAGAATTAATGATATTTAGAGAAAACTATCATACGGGAGCTCTTGTACCTGGAGAATTTAAAAATTTAAAAATGAGTTCAGTTTCATATTGCTATAATAGTGGGCAGGTATACGCATTGAATAATGTTTCTCTTGATCTTAGGAGAGGCGAGAGAATTGCTATTGTTGGTTTATCGGGTAGTGGAAAATCAACCTTGATAAAAGCCATACTTGGTGCTGTGGATATTAATCAAGGATGTATTGAGGTAAATAATTATGATATCAGATCAATGTCAAAGGAACAGATTTATAAATGGTTTTCAGTAGTTACCCAAAATCCTATGTGCTTAAATGCAAGTATAAGAAAGAATATTGATATTATAGGTGATGTTCCGGATGAGAAAATATGGAAGGTACTAGACATTGTGGCATTAAAAGAGGAAGTTCTAAGTATGCCGTTGGGATTGGATACACTTGTTGGAGAAGGAGGACAAAATATTTCAGGTGGTCAAAAACAGCGTATTGCCATAGCAAGAGCTCTGCTTAGCGATACGGAGGTAGTTATTTTTGATGAAGCTACCAGTAATCTGGATCAGCTCACGGAAAAGAAAATTTATGATAACCTAAGGTCTACCAATAAAACGCAAATTATCATTACTCATAGACTTTCCTCTATTCGAGACACGGATTATATCTATGTATTGAATAGGGGAAGCATCATTGAACAGGGAACACATTTGGAGTTGATGAAGAACAGAGGATGGTATTTTGAGAGTATTCAATGATAGACAGGAATTAAATTATGATATGAAAAGCCATTGTATGAGGAGGTATTACAGATGAAGAAAGAGATAGTTATTGGGTTGAGCGTACTGATTAGTGCATCACTTCCCATTTCAGTTTATGCTGCTCCAAATGAAAGTATGAATTCTAGAGAGTTTTTAATTGATGAAACTAATGAGTTTGAGGATATCGTTAAGCAAATTTTGGATGTTAAGTCAAAACATCCGGAATGGAGTGAACAGCAGATAAGTGATTTTATGGATCAGATTCATGCTATTAAGAAAGACGGCGTCATAGACATTTGGAACGCACTTACTTCTTCTGAGAAAAAATTAGTGATTCGATATCCGTTTGATGCACTAAAAGTCAATAAAGCAAAGGAAATAGCCACTAAACAAACCGAAAGAAAATTCGAAAAAAATGGTTTGGGTGACAGGAGTGACGCATTTAGACATGGAATATGGAATGCAGAAATGACAGTTTTGATAGGAAGTGAAAAAGCAGAACTTTTTGCAACAGCACATGAAGATAAAGATACTACTGGAAATGAAAGTGATGGATATACAAAAGATGAGCACAAAAAAATGGATTTACATAATAATGAAATAGGAAGGAAATTAGGTGCAGATAATCCATCTGCACTAGAAGAGAAAATGGCGGAAATCATATATGAAGAGATAATGAGAGAAGATTCGCTGTTTGTATGGCTGCATGAATGAAAAAGTTAGAATATATGAACTGAGATGAGATATATCTCTAAGACAGTCACCGATATTTTATTGTTGTCCAGATATCTGTGACTGTTTTTGAATAGAAATAATAATCGTTAAAAATATCTGCGCTGACTAAATTTGAAAGAAGAAGAACAAGAATGAGAACCAAGCACTAATGTATAGCCATGAATTAAATGTGAAATCTGTTAAATGATGGTCAAATGAGAATAAGGGGGCTGTAGGAGAAATACGACCCCTTTGCAGAAACTATGATTTGTTAAATATTTTGTTTAATAATCCTTGTAATAATCCCCACTGCAACATTGCGTTCTTCGTCAATATGTGTCACAACAAAGGGCTTTTAGGACTTTTTGCCCACATAGGATAACCAAAGCAGTATCAAGTGGGAGCCGCAAGATTTCATCTGGTGTTAAGAGTTTCCGCTTGCCGATAGATTTTGTCTGATGGTATTCCGGTGTATAGTCGGATACCCTCCAGCTATTGAGCTGCTTGGCTTCGCTGCTTACCCCTACGGTTACTGATAAAGGTAGCAGTAACTTCATCTGTGCAGCCCAAAAAGAGCTGAGTGTCATGAGGTAAGGTTCAGCTCATCCTTTGCAGGACTTGCGTCCCCTCCCTCCCAAACCGCACGTACACCTCTCGATGTATACGGCTTTACGCTTATTATATTTGCGGTATTAAGAATGAATCAGTTTATGACATTCAGGGTATACCACAAGAGTTTTCCGTCTCCTTTTGCGCATAAAGGAGTACCCACTCCGCATTGTCCTTTAAGTCTTTTAGTTTCTTTACTTGATGGATTTCCAGATTTCTGCAATCCTTTCCACAAAGTTCACAGGTATGGCGTTCCACTCTTTGTTTCAGAGCGTTGGTTTTAGCGTATTTTGAGAATTGCGGAAGTTCACTCACATTATCGAATTTTGTAGCTGATTCTTTTCGCTTGAACCCATCTCTGTAAAAGGTCGTGGTTTTCCTTCCTGCTCTGTTCTGAAGCACTATAATGTAGGAGTATTAAAGAACTATATATAGTATTGCTCTGGGAAGCGTAATACAAGATATATGAATTAGATGAAACTAAACGAAATTGAAAATGAAAGAATGATATTGTTACGAGATTGAATTTGTTACGTAAAAATGGTGATTTGGAGTGAATATCATTCAGAATAATTAAATATAAATACAAGGGTTATATGTTTTCTTTTGTCGAGAGAAAATTAAAGGGTTGGAGTTATGGCTTCAGCCTTTTTATTTACATTAAATATGGTATTAGTCTGACTAGCAAAAGTCTGCTTAGGGGAGTTCTTCCATATAAGTCTTTCCTATAATGCAATGAGTATTACTGAAGAAAAAGGTTACTGTTCAGAGGTATGCATAAGTCATTGTAAAAAATAACGAAATTTATTTTTTTATTTTGTGGATATTCATTTTGAGTTTTTCCTGCCGTTCTTTTTTGGCAAAGTTATACACCAGATTCTGGATTCCAGAGCCCGTTTTCGAAGTTTCATGGCTGATATCAATGCTTTTTCAATCGCAAAACGAATACTTATCCACAGTCAGATTGACGAAAGAACGATTTCGGGAAATTCGCTTTTTTTCTATGTTTTTGTTATACTCTTTCATAAGAAAGAGAGGTTTTCTTATGGACATCGATTTAAAAGAAGAATTGAAAAAACGTGATAAACTTCTCGCTGGTTACCTCAAACAGATTGAGATACAAGAGGAATTTATCCAAAAACAAAAGGAAATGATTGAATATCTGGAAGATCATATTTCAAAGATCACAGACATTATTAGTGGCGTTTAATGGTAACTGTGCCGGAGGAAAACGTATGCCTGATACTTATGATTACATCACACTCATGTGCCGGCTAAAAGCCGCACAGGCAAGGAATAAAGAGCTGGAATCCGGTGAGAGATATGTCAAGCTGAAAGAACTCCACCAGAAGGATTGCAGAGACTATGAACATAAAATTCTGGAACTGCAGACAGAAATAGCGGAAGCGCATAAAGAAACTATCCGTGTCCGTAATTACTGGTTCCAGGTACTGGAGGATATGCTCCTGGAGTTTGAAGCGATGCAGAAAAAAGTCGAACGGAAGCTAAAGGAGATGGAGAAGCGTGTCCTTTTTGCCGAAAAACAAAGAGATGATGCTTTAGATAAAGTAAAAGAACTTCGCCTTCAGTTTTATAAAACAGCAGCTAGACTGGAAGAAGAACAGGGAAAAAACTTGAAACTTCGTGCACAAATCAACCGGGATTATGAAAATTCTTCCATTCCTTCTTCAAAGGTCCTCCGCCGAAAAAAGATCACAAACAGCAGGGAAAAAACGGGCAGGAAACCGGGAGCACAGCCCGGTCATAAGGGGCACAGCCGAAAGAAACAGGAACCTACGCGGCCGGCAATCCTTCTTCCACCGCCAGAAGAAGTCCTTGAAGACTGTGCTTTTAAAAAGACTGCAAGGACAATCATAAAACAACTGGTAAGGGTCCGTATGGTTCTGGATGTAACGGAATACCATGCAGATGTTTATTATAACAGTCAGACGGGAGAACGTGTACATGCTGCATTTCCGGATGGCGTGATTGATGATGTGAATTATGATGGCAGCATCCGGGCGTTTCTGTTTCTTTTAAATAATGACTGCTGTACTTCCATTGATAAGAGCAGAAAATTCCTGTCGGATTTAACAGGTGGAAAACTGAATATTTCGAAAGGAATGATAAGTAAACTCAGCAGGGAGTTTGCTTTAAAAACAGAGTCTGAACGCAGAACTGCCTACGCAGAGATGCTGCTTTCCCCTGTCATGCATACAGACTGTACAAATGCAAGGGAAAACGGAAAGAACTGTCAGGTATATGTCTGTGTGACACCGGACGGAAAAGCCCTATACTTTGCACGTGAGAAAAAAGGGCATGAAGGGGTAAAAGGTACTGTCATGGAGGATTATCAGGGAATTCTGGTCCATGACCATGATCTTACCTTTTATCATTATGGAGCAAATCATCAGGAATGTCTTGCTCATGTACTGCGTTATCTGAAAGACAGTATAGATAACGAACCGGAGCGCACCTGGAACAAAGAAATGCGTTCACTGGTACAGGAAATGATCCATTTCCGAAAAGGCTTCCAGCCGCCCCAGGAGCCGGATCTGAAAAAGGTTTCCGAATTTGAAAAAAGATATCAGAAGATACTGGAAACCGCCAGAAAGGAATACAGGGACATTCCGGCAAATGATTATTATAGAGACGGGTATAATTTATTTTTGAGAATGGAGAAATACATGCAGAATCATCTGCTGTTCTTGCATAACTCCAGAGTACCTGCCACGAATAACGAAGCCGAAAGGCTTCTGAGGAATTATAAGCGGAAACAGGCGCAGGCCGTGACATTTAGGAGTTTCGAAAGTATCGATTATCTCTGCCAATGCATGAGCATGCTTGTTTTGATGCGCTTGGAAGAATCGGCAAATATATTTGACAGAGTGTCCAAGATATTTGGATAAAGAAAATCGATGGCTTTGACTGTTATCAGTCTACACCATCGGTTTTCTTAAGTCCAGTTAACCTCTGAACAGTAACAGAAAAAGAAGTATATGATTTTAATGCATTAAAAATAGATAGAATAGTGGTTGATAAAGTGATAAAATGATAGTAGGAATGTAAAACGAAATTTGGATAATGAGGATTGATACAGTTGAAAAAATTATTCGCTCTATATCTATTATTTACTTAAATTAATTTAAAAGTTCGATTAAAACCGCGAGGGAAATAATAAATAGATATGATAGAGATTTCAGAAAGTAAAACAAGAAATTATGTAAAAAGAGGGAAAACGTATGTTAATTACTAGTTGGTATTATGATGAAAGAGACCAAATGTTCAAGAAAACAAGTTTAGAGGAATTAAAAAGGATGGAATATGAAAATAAAGAGGAGTTTCTTTACATAAAAGATAGGTTATACCGAAAGCAGAATAAAAATATTCCTATGGTATTAGTTAGAAAAGGATTGAATCAAGGATTCCGTAGAAAAGGAATAGGGACAGGAAATTATTCTGTTAAATCTAGGGGAGAGCGTGAAAGTTTAACTCATCAAGGAAATAAAGAGGCATTGTCAACAATGGATGAACTGTTAATTAGGTTTAATGATGAAGAGGTAACCCTTTTTATTAAAAGTATTGAAATGGAAAAAAATTTTTGACTATAGATGATGCAAAACGTAATGCGGATTTTATAGCGTTTAAGTTATATAACAATGAAAGAATATAGATAGAAATTATATGAAAGGAAAAGTAAAATGAAAAGTTTATTTATTTCTAGAGTAAAGATAAAAAATTATAGAAATTTTAAAAATGTTGATGTTCAGTTAGGACATAAACAAATTATCATTGGTGAGAATAATGTAGGAAAAACAAATTTTTTAAGAGCATTACAGTTAATATTAGATCCAACTCTTTCAGATGAAGATAGAATGTTACAGGAATCCGATTTTAATGATTTGCTTGTTAATCCTATGGAAAACAAAGAAGAAATAGTTATTGAGATTTATGTTGATAATTATTCAAATAACAAAACTATATTGACGGTATTTCAAGATGCAACTGTTAAGAATGAAGAAGGAAAAGAAGTATTAAAGTTTACATACCGATTCTTCCCATATATTGATGATGTAGGCAATATAGAGTATCAGTATAATATTTTTAAAGGAAACGATGAAACTAAAAAGTTTGGTTCTTATGAACGGAAATATTTGAATTTGAAAGTTATTAAAGCATTACGTGATGTGGAAGGTGAAATAAAAAACTCAAGGACATCTCCAATCCAAAGAATGCTAAAAGACTATGCAATAGATAAAAAAGATTTAGAACGTATTGCAGAGGAATACAGAAAAAATGGAGAAGAAATTTTAAATCTTGATGAACTAGTAGATTTAACCAATAATATAAATAAAAGATTTGGAGCAATTTTAGGAAATAATGATTTTGATGTTTCGCTTCAAGCTATGGAGATTAGCCCAGGAAGAGTACTTTCGTCATTAAAACTTTTAATGGCTCAACGAAACACATCGGATATAAGTTTAGGATTGAATAATATTTTGTATATTTCGATGATTTTGCAAATGTTGCAAGATAAGACAGTACCTTCTTTGATAAAAAAAGATAAATATAATGAGCTTGTTATGCTTGAAGATGGAGATATAGTAAAAAACACTTATGTACAAAGTGCAAATGGAAATTATTTTTTAAAGGAAAAAGTATCAGATGTTCAGTATGAAAATCTATATGCGTTTATGTTAAAGAGAATGCCTATATCCAATGCTGTTACAATTCTAGCAATAGAAGAACCAGAGGCACATTTGCATCCTGTAAATCAGCGACTTATATACAGAGATGTAATTAAGAATAGTAGCAATTCAGTACTCTTGACAACTCATTCTACACATATAACTGCAATAGCTCCCATCGATTCCATAGTACATTTACATAATGATAGTTCAGAAGGAACGGAAATTCATGCTACAGCATCAATGCCGATGGATGAAGGAGAGTTCTTGGATGTAGAAAGATATTTGGACGTTAAGAGAGGAGAAATCTATTTAGGGAAAGCGGTATTATTGGTAGAAGGCATTGCAGAAGAGTATTTGGTTCCTAGATTTGCCGAATTGTTAGGCAAGCCTCTTGATGAGAAAGGTATTATTGTTTGCAATATTAATTGTACCAACTTTAAACCATATGTAAAATTGTTACATAACTTGGATATACCGTATGCCGTTATTACAGATGGAGATTTTTATATTGTAAATGATAAGGATGAAAGACAATATCATAAAATGTATAACAATGAAATGGATAGTTACGGTTGGTTGGGAATGGAAATTATAGGAAGGATGGTATCTCAGCTAAAATTAATCAGTGAAAATAAAATTCCAAAAGATATAAATCAATTAAGAAAACTATTTAAAGAACTAGGCTTGTTTGTAGGATATTATACTTTTGAAGTAGATATGATGGAAAAGACCGCAGCGGAAGAAGCGAATAAAGAAGAAAATCTCAATATTATATATGATTTGTTTTCAGAGTTAACTACTGGGGGAACCGCTCAAAAAGAAAATTTTAAAAAGGAGATAATGTCTGGAGAATATTGGAAGTGTCTAAGAAAGATTGAAGGAAATGGAATTGGAAAGGGCAGATTTTCACAGAAGTTTGCACATGTATGCAAAAAAGAGCATATACCGGATTATATTAAAGAAGCAATAGAATATATTTATGAGAAGGTGAACGTATAAATGAGTTACTATGCAAAAATGCTAGAACGAATATCAGCAGATCCAGCACAAAAGATGGCATATGATACTGAGGATAGTACTGTGGTTATTGCGGGACCGGGTAGTGGGAAAACAACCATTCTTACATTGAAAATAATGAAGTTGCTGAATAATTACATTACAGATCCTCAAGGGTTAGCATGTTTGACCTTTAGTAAAGAGGCAGCAAGAGAGTTTAAAGATAGATTAAAAAAAATTGGATATTTAGAACGTAGAAATGTATTTTTAGGTACAGTACATTCTTTTTGCATATCAGAAATTCTTGGTGATTTTGCAGATTTGTATGATTACGGAATTAGTTTACCAATAAAAGTGTTGCCTAAGAAACTGGAAAAACAAATTTATAGCAGTGTATTAAAAGACTTGGGGATAAAAAGGAAAATAAAAAAAGAAGCAATAGATAAAGAGCGTGCATTGCATATTCAAGGTGTAAGTCAAGTGCTGGTTGATTCGGATGCCGAAGCACAAGCAATTGCTATAGAATACGAAAAAAGAATGTTGAAAGCTGGATATATAGATTATCAGGGAATAATAATCCTTTCAACAAAAATATTGCAGGAACATGAATATGTTAGAAAATGTATAAGTGCAAAATATCCATGGCTTGTAATTGATGAATATCAAGATTTAGGAAAGCCTTTGCATGAGATGGTAATGTCTCTCTTTACAAAGACAGATATTAAAATATTTGCAGTCGGAGATCCTGATCAATCTATTTATGGTTTTTCAGGGGCAATACCAAATTATTTAATAGAATTATATGAAAGAGAAGATACTATATCTGTTGAACTGAAAAATAATTACAGAAGTAACCAAGGTATTATTGATGGTTCTGAAACTGTATTAAATCTTCCTAGACATTATCGGGCTATGACAAGAGGAGAAGAACAAGCAGAATATAGATTTATTTCTTGTAATAATGGACTAGAAGATCAGTTTGACTTTTTTATAAAAAAGATTATTCCAGAATGCATTGATAAGGAAATTCCATTAGAAGAAATTGCTGTGTTGCTTTCAAATAATAATGAATGTAAAAACTTAGGAGTAAAATGTATTGAATATAATATACCTTACTATATATCAAAACATAATTTTGAACGAACTGATTTTGTGAAATGGTTGGAAGAATGCTCTGTTTGGGTAAATGATAGCGAAAAAGCTTCTTTTGATGACATTTATCAATATTGGGAAACGGTTATTTTACAGCATCAGAATATAAAGTATAAAAGTGAAAATGATAGATTAAAAATGAAGCATGAATTATTATGCATTTTACATGGTAGCATAAAATTAAAAGATAGATTGAAAGAATGGCTTAATTACATGTTATCTGAATTGGGAATACAAACTTTACTTGTAAATTCTGAAATTTTACCGGATGAATGGGAAAATCTTGAGAGTTTATTAGAAGAAGTAGCTGAAGACAAATATAGTGATTATGATACTAATAAGTTTTCAAAGATAGGAAAGCCAGATAACCAAATAACAATATCAACACGGCATAGCTCAAAGGGATTGGAGTTTGAAGTTGTTATAATGATGGGAATGGAGGAACGACATTTTCCAGGGTGGTGGGTTTATAATAATCCAGAGGCATTAAGCGAATCTAATAGAATCTGCTTTGTCTGCGTAAGTCGTGCAAAAAGAGTGTGTATTATGATGTGTTCGAATTATTATAATGAAATGGATTCTAGATACAATGAGATTCGGTGTAAAAGATACTTTCCCTCTAGATATTTATTACAATTAAAACAGAAATTTGATTAAAAAATGGAAATAAAATTGTATTTTATAGAACTTTTCTTTATATCAGTAGGCAAGTTATAGTTTTTTATGATTGAGCAGTTTTAAAGTCTTAAAATAGTTTTAATAATTTGCTATATATACAATTTATCTTTTTGTTACAGAAGGATGATTTTAATAGAAAGTATTTGCTGGTAAAAAATGATGCAGGAGTAACTATGAATATAAAAGGTAAAGAAATTTTAAATTTTTCAGTTAGTGCAGAAATAGAAGGAAAAACATCATACTTCGATTTGGATAAAAGAGAATTGCCAGATGATGTGAAATGCACTTTGTATAGTTTATGTAAAGAAATATCCGCAGGTAGTACTCAGACAAAGGGGGTTATGATAGAAGATTTAATTAAAAAATTTCATAATAATGATGGTTCAGGCATTATTGACCATTTAAAAAAAGATTTAAGGTTTGATGTTGATGACTATGACGGATTTCAGAAATTGCAATTTCTAAAGTTATTATATAGATATGAGAAAGATAAGTCGGAAGGGAATAATGTGTTTCGGATTACGAAAGTGCTAAGGAAACCGAGAATAGAAAATATAAAATCTCCTTATTATGAGGTAAGTACGCTCTATGGTGAAAATTTTAAAAATTTACTGGCAGACTTGGAAGGTGTTATAGGCGAGAAAGAAGCACAAACTAGAAGAAGAATATTAGGTGTAAGAAACCAGCGTTGGAATAATGTATTGTCTACGATGATAGAATTATCATTTGAGGAAGAGGCATTAAAAAAAGAGAATTTCGAGATTGCGAAACAAGAACTTATTATTATCAGAGATTTTTTGAAAGAGAAAATATACAAACAATTGGAAGAACCTAAAAAGCATAAACCGGTGGATAATATATTTATGGCGTTTTATACTTATTTGATTGAACACATGTTGCTATGTGAAGAAGAGGACAGAGTAATGTCATATAATATTATGGAACGGTACGAGTCTGCGGAGGAAGAATACATTAACACATTTGTTGAATGGGATAAGTATATAATATCAAAGGAACAGCAAGAGCAGATACTAGAGAGATTGATTGAAGATGGAACTTGTCTATTTGATATAAGTGGCGATAAGACTCATATAGTTGATATGAACTATATGATTTTTAGAAAAAATGAAAAACCTAATAAGGAGGAAATTGCTGCACTTCGTTTTGCAAAAAAGTATTTAGGCAATTTAAGAAAATGGATATGTATTCAAAAACCATTGGAAATAGCAAAAGATAGTTTACTTGCTTCATGGTTTATTGCCATTGTTCAGGAAATGGCTTATTGCAAAATAAAACATGTCACAGTAAAAAATGATGCGTATGGAGTGGAGGAAAAAAAGAAAACTCTTACGTCCACACTCAAAAATGCAAATAGAGCAGAGGCAAAGCATATTCAGGAATGGATGATAAGAATTGAAAATCGTTATGCAGCAGATATAGGTGGAACTGATTTGCAAATAATTGTTCGGGAGATTGAATATATATTTGAGGGTATCAGAAGATGGGCTTTACAACATCATGATTTGTCAGATTTTATCTTTGTTGACGATGCACTGATACATACGGTTGAGAGAATGGTTGTGCCTAGATTTGTCGCAAAGAATAATCTGGATAGATTAGCAGGAAGATTATTGGATACAGGGATAATACAAAGAGTTTTTTATGATTCTACTGTTGGTTTATTTAATTTGGGTAGAGAAATAGAATTAGACAAAACAATGATAGAGCGATTTGTTGGAGCTGTGATGAAGAATAAGAAAGAATTTGATAAAGCCGAGTTAATATATAAAGAATATAAGGACAATATTGTGGTTCATTATAATATATATGATGAGTATATAAATTATTTTTATATGTATTCATTTGAGAAAAATGGCCGTATGCGTATTACATATTTTAGACCGCAAGTTTCAGATGAAGTAATAGAACAATATGATTCATACGGGTTAGGAAGATTTGCAATTACTTAAAAAATAATTTTTCCGGTGTTTACTCACTAAAAAATCGTTTTATTTATGGGAAAATAAAGGCATTAAATTAATAGGGAGGTGCCTTTATGAAGGGCAGAATTGTCAATGTTTCATTTGAAACGCAAAATGTAGTATATCTTACACAGGGTATTGGACAGGAAGAACAATATAAGTATGATGGGAAATTTCCAGGAGGAAATGGAACCTATGTTACTGGTGGTGAGTATAATTCTTTTATTATGCTGAAAATTTTTGTATATGATTTGGAAAAATGTATCAACATCAATATTAAGGAGATTGTTCTTCAGCTTAATAAGCGTAAGAGAGTATCGGGTAATATGATAGATACATTAGTTAAAAACAACGTCGGAAGAAAAGTAGAATTCGATTTTAATGATAAAGGAATTCATTTTTCTGATGGGGCGCTTAATCTGATTGTTTAATATATGTTCAGAAATTCTGCGTACAGATATCAGATAGAAAGAACTGTAAGCAGTTGGGAAAGATTACAAAACAATAGTATACGGAAGAGGGGGATGAAAGAGCAACATAGGCGGATCTCGCATAGATGTCTCCCTTTTTTTGATAAAACGTTTAGTGTATTAAATTTAAATTATCAGATTAAATCTTGAAACGTGAGTGCTCAATAAGATAGTGCATTATATTCAGTTTAATCCATGAAATGTAAGTGCTAAATAATTCAACGGATTGTATTACCCTCAAATCTAGTCCGCAATGATTAATAGAGAATGCAAGCATTTTATTGCATCTTTTGTTGTTAGAAATGATAGTGAGAACCCCGTTTTAGATTTTGTGATTTTCCAAAACGGGGTTAAATTATTCAATTGTATTGTTTTTGCGGGTTCGACGTAGTGAATTCCTACGTTTCTTTTATGCGTCTTTTTTTATTAGGACAATTTTTGGTGTCTGTTTTCGGCTTCATAGACCAGAATAGGACATTCATGAGAATTACAATCAGTAATACGGCAGCTAAAGCCACCCAGAATCCTATGTTCAGACCAAGCCATTCCGTAGTTCCAAAAAGTGTCATCCAAAGTTCTTTCCAGTTCATTGTTGCACCTCCTTAAAGCAATTCGCCAAAATGACGGACATAAGCCTTTTTCAAGCTTGTTGCCAAAACCATATACAATAAGATGCACGGAAGCAGATATGCAAAGTATGCTGCTGGCAGTGCCACAAACCCAAGAAGCTTTCCAAATATCGTAAATGGTATGACAGTCAGAATTGTAATCCCTGTCATTGTAAGTAATGTCACAGGAGCAGATGCCCGGCTCTGGATAAATGGGAGCTTCGGTGTACGGATCATGTGGATCACTAATGTCTGGCTCCACATAGATTCTACAAACCAGCCAGCCTGGAACATTCCGATATACTGTGTCTGCATCGCCGTCAGCTCTGCTCCACTAAAATGAGCCGGCAGGTCATTGAACAGGATACCCTTGGATACAAAGAATGGGCAAAATACAAAGTACATGAAAATGTAAGTAGTAAAATCAAAGATGGAGCTGGTTGGCCCGATCCAGATCATAAAACTGCCTACACTGGAGGCATCCCATTTCCGTGGTTTGGCAATAAACTCTTCATCTACATTGTCCCATGGGATTGCCGTACAGGATAGGTCGTAGATCAGGTTCAGGAAAATCAAATGTACACTTTCCATTGGAAGGAATGGCAGAAGGGCAGAAGCAGCCAGCACAGAAAACATATTTCCAAAATTGGAAGAAGCCGTCATTTTGATGTATTTGATCATATTGGCATAAGTTTTCCGTCCTTCAATGATACCCTGTTCCAAAACCATCAGATCTTTTTCTAAAAGAATGATGTCTGCCGATTCTTTTGCCACGTCTACCGCTGTATCTACGGAGATGCCGATGTCCGCAGATTTCATGGCAGCAGCATCATTGATTCCATCACCCATAAATCCAACGGTATGACCATTCTCACGAAGAACAGAAACAATACGGGCTTTCTGCTCTGGTGTCAGTTTTGCAAAGACATCGGTGGTTTCTGCCACTCTGGCAAGTTCCGCATCACTCATGTGTTCCAGATCAGAACCCAGGAGCATATTGCGGACCTTCAGCCCGACCTGTTTACAGATGGTACGGGTTACTTTTTCATTATCACCTGTGAGGATTTTGGTAAGAACCCCATGGTTTTTCAATGCCTGGATAGCGTCGGCAGTAGACTCTTTCGGTGGATCTAAAAATGCCAGATAACCAATCAGCACCATATCGCATTCATCTTTAACACCAAAAGCGCCTACTGGAGATGGGTTGCTCTTTTGGGCGATAGCCAAAACACGAAAGCCTTTTTCATTTAATCCATCCACGGTTTTCAAAATCCGGCTCCGCACTTCATCACGCAGAGATTGTACATGCCCGTCACATTCTGCAAAGCTACAGATCGAAAGCATTTCTTCCACAGCACCTTTTGTTACCATCTGTGTCTTTCCGTTTTTATCCTGTACCACAGTGGATAAACGGCGGCGTTTAAAGTCAAAGGGAATCTCATCCACCTTGACGTAGGTTTCAGATAGGTCAATCAGACGCTTATCTGCCGCCTCCATCTCCTCTGTTTTATGGATAATAGCCAGATCCATGAGATTTTTATATCCTGTCTGAAAATAACTGTTCAGATAGGCATGGCGAAGGACTCTGGTATCATCTTCTCCATTTACATTGAGATGATATTCCAATACCACCTTATCCTGTGTCAGTGTCCCTGTCTTGTCTGTGCAGAGGATGTCCATAGCACCAAAATTCTGAATGGAATTAAGGTTTTTTACAATGGTTTGTTTTTTACTCATGGAAACAGCGCCTTTTGCAAGACAGGTGGTTACAATCATCGGAAGCATTTCCGGTGTGAGTCCCACTGCAATGGAAATCCCAAATAGGAAAGCCTCCAGCCAATCCCCCTTTGTAATGCCATTCACAAAGAATACCAGAGGAACCATAACCAGCATAAAACGGATTAGTACCCATGACACAGCATTGACACCTTTCGTAAAACTGGTTTCCACAGCTTCTCCGGCAACAGCAGCGGCCATAGAGCCAAACAGTGTATGATCTCCGACACAGATAACGACAGCCGTTGCACTTCCGGAGATTACATTACTGCCCATAAATGCAATATTGGTATAATCCGTCACACTGTCCTTATGTGGGCTTACATGAGGGATCTTTTCAATCGGTTCACTTTCTCCGGTAAGGCTTGCCTGGCTGACAAATAGATCCTTTGCATCCAGGATACGGACATCCGCCGGAATCATGTCCCCAGCAGATAAATGGACAATATCACCTACCACCAGGTCATCCATGGGTATCTCTGTTTTTTCCTGCCCTATGCGGGTGACGGTACAGGTCGTTGTGATCATTGCAAGCAGCTTTTCCGCCGCATTTCCGCTGCGGGATTCCTGCACAAAGCGAAGGGTACCGGAAATAAATACCATAGTTAAAATGATAACGACTGTCAAAAAATCAAAGTCCTCTGGTACGCTTCCAAAGAGTGAAAAATACGGGAAAATCATATCCGTAATCGTGGAAACAAAAGCAAGGCAAAATAAAATAGCAGTAAAAGGGTTGATAAATGCACCCGCCACACGTTTTGCCAGGGATTTCTTTTTTTCGTGGGTGACTTTGTTCGTACCGTATTTGGAACGGTTTACGGATACGGTATCTGCTTCTAACCCCCTAAGTGTGGTATGAAGGATTTTCAAAACCTCTTTTACCGGGTTGGTTGCTGCAGATTGGATGCGACGGTTCTGTTCGTCACGGATGACTGCCTTTTCTACAGTCTGGCGAACAGCCATACGATTTTCTTTTTTGTTCATTGGTCTTACCTCCTTGAATTTTTGTAAGGGCAAGGAAGATTCTATGAGGGACACGGAATCTGTGGACACTCATACAATATTCTCTGCCTTCGTGGACTGTCTTCAGAGTCCATGTCTTTCACCTCACAATCTTTAAAAGCTATCTATGTAAAACCGTAATGGGAATTACGGTCTGTGGTATCGGTTACTTTTTTCGATATACCAGACATCTAAGCCAGCAAGTATCATCCATGCAATCATTGCAGATACAAACCAGTGGTTTGTAAATAAGGGCAAAAATCCTTTTACCAGAAAGATGGTACCGTTTAAGGTAATGATTCCTCCGATATTACGGCAAAGCGGGACAATTCGAAGTTTATCCTTCTCTTTTTGCGGCATATTTTTCCATAGGGAAAGATGAAGGTAGCCTTTTCCAAAGGCAAACCAAAGACCGGCAAGGGTAAATAGGATTCCAAAAAAAATGCAGGTAAAGTCCATTGTCTGATCCTCCTTTTAGTGATAGAAGCGGCTGCTTCGTTTCGTCAGTTTCAAAAGTTTGGTGATAAGTACAATCATGGTGGTAGCAAGAATAACCCAGACCACAGCACTTACCTGATACCAAAACTGAAAGATAATCATTCTATATCCAGAGAAATGCCAGCCCAGATAGCTGCATAGGATTGTAAATATGGGGTAGGGAGCAAAAAGGATTGCTCCTTTCAAATCTTTTCGTTTTCGCTTCAATTGCAACACCTCCCAATTGGTATGAATCATTACCGTATTTGTGGATACGTTTCTTTGACCACGAAAAGTATATAAAAAACAGCAGGGGAATCCTATGGCTAAAGTCTTGCGATTTTCTTGCGATTTGGCAAGAAAATAGACGGGCTGGAACCTAAAATGGTCTCAGTCCGCCTTTTTCATAACTCATCATTAAATTTGTAACCAATCCCCCAGATCGTTAAAATGTATGTGGGAGAATCCGGGGCAGGTTCAATCTTTTTTCGCAGTTTCCGGATAAAGGCCATGATGTTACTGTTATCCAGAAGATAATCCTCCTCCCATACTGCACGATAAATCTGTTCTTTTGTAAATACTTCTCCACGATTCTTAGCAAGAAAATATAAAATATCGAATTCCTTTGGTGTCAGGCTGATTTCAGAACCTTTCATCAGGACTTTCCGGCTCCTTGGATGAATTTCCAGATCACCGATCAGAAGTTCATCCGAGTGTACACCAATGGCCACCTCTGTATCTTCTAAGGCTCCTAATAACAGCGAGGATACTTCACCGCTTATCATGTCCTGAATACCGGAAATCAGCTCTTTTGTATAAGTACTTTCCGGCGGTTCCCTTAATAATTTTTCCAAGAGCCAGATTTCAAGGGCATGATCCATGGGAATATAACTGATATTCTTTTTCATCATGAACGCCTCCTTTAAATCAACTCTTGATATTTGTTCTTATAAAAATATTTGGTTACGGAACTTAGCAGCATATAGAAAAATGCCACAAGCAGCAAAAAGGCAAAATACCAAAGCGGTAATTTTGTCAGTCCAAACAGTGATGCCCCGCTGGTAAAAGTAAGGGCTGTAAAAGCAAGAATCCCCACCAAAGTGATAGAGATGACCGGTGCAGATGCCCTGCTTTGGAGAAACGGGATTTTGGCAGTACGAAGGAAATGCAGGATCAAAACCTGTGTCCACATGGACTCCAAAAACCAGCCTGTCTGGAATAAAGCAGCGTACTGAAGCTTCAGGGAAGGATCGGTAAGCTGCAGGTAAGTTGTCCCTCCGCATAGTGCAGGGCATAGGAAATAATATAAAAACAGGAAAGTCACAATATCAAATAGGGAACTGATCGGTCCGAAAGAAAGCATAAACTGCTTCAGTGTCTTGCCGGACCAGTCTCTTGGGGACAGTATTTCTTCCTCATCTACATTGTCCCAGGGAAGTACGATACACAACGTATCATATAACAGATTCAGAAGCAGGATCTGGATGGAGGTCATAGGAAGAAACGGTAAAAAGGCACTGGCACAAATGATGGAAAAAATATTTCCAAAGTTGGAACTTGCAGTGATTTTAATATACTTCAGCATATTGGTAAAAGTCTTTCGCCCTTCCAGGACACCCTGCTCCAATACATTTAAGTCTTTTTGCAGCAGTACAACATCAGCAGCATCTTTGGCGGCGTCCACTGCTGTATCTACAGAAATCCCCACATTTGCCTCATTCAGTGCCGGGATGTCGTTGACCCCATCCCCAAGAAATCCAACGGTATGACCATTCTCTTTGAGTGCAGAAACCAGACGCACTTTCTGACCGGGAGTAAGCTCTGCAAAAACATGGGTTTCTTCTACCACCTTTTTTAGTTCACAGTCTGTCATTTCATCCAGTTGGGTACCGGTCAGGATATGTTCCGCAGAGATTCCAACCCGGCGGCAGACGGAGAGTGCAATGGCTGCCTGGTCTCCGGTCAGGATCTTTGGGATTACTTTTAATCTCTTCAGTGCTGTTACGGATTCGCCTGCAGTCTGTTTTGGGGCATCAAAGAAAGACAGATAACCAACCAAAGTCATATCCTTTTCATCGTCAGGTGTGATTTCCTTTCGTGTTCCCACATGTTTCCGAGCCACAGCAATAACCTTCATCCCATCCTGCAGCATTTCCCCTACCACAGAAAATACGCTTTGTCTGGCATCTTTCTCCATAGGAAGTCGTGTTCCACGATATTCTACATGACTGCATCGGGAAAGGATGTGTGCAATATCCCCTTTCATAATCAGATGGCTGTTTCCGGTACTGTCCTGCACAAGGGTACTGACAAACTTACGGGTATAGTCAAAGGGAATTTCATCTTCCTTCTGATATTCTGTTAGAAGCTTGGCATAATGGATTTCCCTGCCTGGCATGGATTTACAGGCAAGAATGGCATTGTCAATGGGATTACGGACGCCGGAATGATAGGAACTGTTCAGATAAGCCAGATCCAGGACCTCTGTATTTTCATTGCCCAGAATATCCATATAATATTCCAGCAGGATACTTTCATTGGTCAGTGTTCCTGTTTTATCCATACAAAGCACATCCATGCTTCCAAAGCTCTGCATGGCGTTCAGATCTTTGATGATGGTCTGTTTTTTACCCATAGCAAGGCTTCCTTTTGCAAGGCAGGCAGTGATGACCATGGGGAGCATTTCCGGCATCAGCCCTACCGCTACAGACAGTGCGAATGCAAAGGATTCCAGCCACTTTCCACCTGTGATTCCCAATATAAGAAATACAATGGGAACCAGAACTGCCATAAACCGGATCATGACCCAGGCAATGGAATTGGCTCCTTTTTGAAAAGCATTTTTATCTTCGGAATCCGGTTTGGTAAATCCTCCGTACAGCGTATCCGTTCCTACAGCCAGCACAATGCCTTCCCCTTTTCCGCTGATAACTGTGGTCGCCATAAACGCAAGATTTTCCAATTGTGTTATGGGTTCCTGCTCTTTGTAACAAAGTGTACGGCAGCTTTTTTCCAAAATGGCGCTTTCTCCAGTGATAGCGGCCTGGGAAATGAATAAATCGGTTACCTTTGTCAGCCGGATGTCCGCTGGAACACGATCACCAGCAGAAAACAGAACCAGATCTCCTACCACTAATTCTTCACCGGGGATTTCTCTTAGTTCTCCATTTCGTCTTACGGTAACCTTTTCGTGAATTAAACGGTCAAGCTGTGCAGCGGTGCTTTTCGCCCGCAGCTCCTGAATTAAACGGATGATACCGCTGATTACGATCATGGAAAAAATGATAAGGGCAGTAGTAGCGTTCCGTGTAAAATTAGAGGCCATAAAAACATCCGTAACGAGAGAAACAATACCTAAAATAAATAGAATCACATGAAATGGATTAATAAACGCTCGCCGCAATCGCTGGATGGTAGTATCCGTTTTACGTTCCTGAAAACTGTTTTTACCATACTTTTCCCGCATTGCATCCACCTGTTCTTTGGATAGCCCAAGGGCAGATGTACCAAGATCCCGGCAGATTTCTGGCGGCTTACAGTAAGCGTACTTTTTGATACGGCTATCAAATAGTGTTGTTTTCGACAAAAATAGGTTCCTCCTTTCGTAGTATGAGTAAGAACATTTTAACATAGAGTTGTGAAAATAACAGATTTATATTCTTGCTTTTTTCTTGCGATTCGCTTAGAAGGATTTATTCTAAACGCTACGACCTTTCTAGGACTAGTAAAATGTGGAAGAATAGAAATTCTTTAGTAGAAGTATTATTGCAAAATTAAAAACTGGAAATATATTTGGAGAAGAGCAGATTGGGTATGTAGAACAGGGGATTTGCAAAAAATAGAAGAGAAGTGAAAATATGAGTTGTTCAAGGCTTTGACCGCATCTGGTGCATTTCGTAAGAATAACATAAGCGACCGAAGCCTTATAAACTCGCTACTTTTTCTCCTTATCCGCGATTGCATAAGGAGAAAAAGTACATAGTCCATATATGATATAGAAGATAAAGAAAATTATCCTGCAAAAAACTCTATGGTTTCGATAGATTGGACGTTCAGAATTGAGCGTTCCATTTGTTTAAAAAAACTTTGTATAGATGGTTAATCCAAAAAGTAAGATAGAAATAATGTAAACAGGTAGAAAGGTAAATAGTTGTTTTTCCCTTTCTTCATATGTGTTAGATAGCGGAACAAGCTTATATATTTTTAAAACGGTATGATGAATCCAAAATAATTGAAATATAAACAAGAATGGCCAACCAATTATGTTCATTAAATAAAGCGTATTATGTATGTTAGTATTTATTTTTTCCAAGAGAGAATAATCAACGAGTGCTAAACCAGCAATAGCAAAAATATCTACAACAATCTTTAAAGTAAAATATTTCATACTCATTAGGTTGGAAAATAAAGATTGTTGTTTATTCCAACCACGTACAATAAAAATAATACACAGTAATATCAAAATTATGGATAACTGTATCATTGTGTTCCGTACAGGAATATAAACAATGGTAGTCAAATCAGTAACAGAATGAATAGTATTTCGTTTTATAAAATTCACAAAATTTATTGCCATAGATACATAAATTAAAATCACGGCAAATTGGGTTATTCTTTCAGATTTCCAACGCATATTTTTTATTGCAACACTATCTAATTTGCATGTCGGGCCAGATGAGACGTTTATATCGTATTTAGGATTAATTTGTTGAATTATATTATTCTGAATATATTGTTTTGTACCATTAGAAGACTTTTTAGAAAATAATTCATAAATTGTCAAACCAATAGTTATTATATTTAAACATATTGAAATAATTTCCAGCATAAGTTTTCCTCCTATTCTTTGGTGCAAAAATACTTTTTACGTCTATAATATAAAATTGATTTGAAACTATGTGCTTTCCTAAATCTTATTATTCCGAAATTCCGATGGAGGAAGTCCCGTCTGTTTTTTGAACAGTCTGCTGAAATACAGCGGATTATTATACCCAACGATGGCTGCTACCTCGGATACAGAATATGTAGTAGTCCGGAGTAGTGTCTTTGCATTTGTGATTCGGAGATTTAGTATATACTGCATAGGAGTTACGCTATTGTAACGTTTAAAGCTGCGGATAAACCAACTGGTACTGAGGTGTTTGTCCATGGCGTACTGCTCAATCGATATTTCTTCTGCAAAATGTTCATTAAAATACTGTGTAGCTTCTTCCATTTCTTTTTGCAGCATCCGGTTCTGGGAAGAGATGCCGATAGGAGCCGACCGGCTGATGAGAAGGAACATTTCCCTAAGCAGAAGAGATAAGTATTCTTCATAATGAGGACGAGTAAGTTGAAGTTCTTGAATCATTTTTCGGAAAATCTGATGATATTCCGTAGAGTTTCCAGTCTGGATAATCTGCCCAGATTCAAATAAATGGTATTCTCTTAAAATATTCTTTACATTATTACCGGTAAAATGAACCCAGTAAACTTCTGTCTGGTCTGTCCCATAATAAACATATCTTTGCATTTCACGTGGCTTGTACAAAATCATATGTCCGGCCTCTATAATCTCTTCCTTGCCATTTAAAAAGAAATGACCTTTCCCTGCAGCAATATAAAGTAATTGATAGTCAATCCTTCCCCGGGGGCGATACGTGGGAAGCTTGGGCTGGTGGATCAGCCGATATGTCCCACAGCTTCCAACTACTAATGGTTTGCTCTTATCTTTAAAATCCAATAATGAATTATGCAGATAGCCAGAATTGATATACATGATGCATCTCGCACCTCCTTTAATAAGTAGGCTTTTGTTAAAGATAGTGTATCATTTCGTGTATATTTTGTCCAATAGAGTTTATGGATGGAATAGGAAAAAAGGAGTAAAATAGGCAGTGTAACAGGGAAATAAGGGAAAAGCAAAGAGGAGAGTTTTAAATGAAAAAAACAATTTTGGTATGGGCAACCGTTATGGCTGCCGGTATGTTGGCACTGTCTGGATGTGGGAAGAAAGAAACCGGACAGGCAGGAGAATATACAAACCTGGCAGATAAAGAGTCCAGAAAATCCGTTGTGGGAGAACTGGAGGCATGCGGTGTAACAAAAGAACAGACTGCCACATTGGAAAAATGGGCAGAGGATTATCACGAGATTACCGCTAAGTCATACTCATATCCAAAAGGATTTACGGCTTTGCCGGAAAGCGGGATGGATTACAGCTCCATTCTGATGGATGATTCTGCTGATTCCTATTCGTATCTGCAGGCATCAAACTGTCGTCTGACCGCTTTTAATCTGATCAAGAACCAGTTGACAACAGCAGGAACCGGGAATGATACGGACTTGTGGCTGATGTTTGATATTGAGGCTATTGATACCATGCTGGAATATCAGTTGACCAAAGAGGAACGGGCAGATTTTCTGACACTTTTTAACCAGGTGTCTGTGGAAGGAACCAAAACTATAGAAGAGCATGAGGAAAAAATCCAGGAGGCATGGAATGAACGGGATATTCAGATCAGTGGGGATAAGCTTTCTCTGATCAGTGTGTATCTGCACGCACCGGAGGATCAGGCACGTTTTGTAGGGCATACAGGTGTTCTGGCAGAAACAAAAGAAGGTCTGCTTTTTGTGGAAAAGTATAGTGCCCTTGCCCCTTTCCAGGCAACGTATTTTAAGGACCGGGCAGAACTAAAAGACTATCTGCTGGCAAGACCGGATTTGTATGGAGGTGAAACAGAACTAGATCCCATTGTTATGGAAAATGGAACGGTAATGAAATAAAAAAACAAACAGGTGAACATAAGACCGATATATCTGGAACATTTCAGGTATGCCGGTCTTTTATTTTGTGTGCCGAGCATGGCGCTAATCTTACTGGTGCGAGTCCAGTCACGGGTATTTACCGCCAAGTGTAGCGTGCCGATGATGTGTTGATATTCACCAAAAGTGAGATAGCAGCCAATCGAGTAATGAAATCCATTTGTAGCTGGTTAGAAAGAAAGCTATTCCTGAAAGTAAATGCTACGAAAACGAAAGTGGTAAGACCGACAAGAAGTAAATATCTTGGATTCACATTCCTAAAGAATGGTTCGGAATGGAAAGTCAGACCGACCAATGAAAAGAAAAAGAAACTGAAAAAGAAGCTGAGCGAATATCTGAAAAGAGGAAAAGCGGTAGCGAGACCACTTGCAGTTACAATTAAAAGAGTAAACGAGATTGTACGAGGGTGGATAAATTATTTTAGAATTGGAATGATGAAACTGTTTCTGGAAGAGTTCGGGGAATGGCTGAGGCATAAAATCAGAGTAATTGTCATGAAGCAATGGAAGAGACCCAAAACCATTTATCGGAATCTAAGCTATCTGAACTGGAAACATAAGAACGGATTTAGCAATAAAGAGATATTTAAAGTTGCAAATTCGAGACTGGGTTGGTACAAAAGAAGCGGAATGAACGTAGTGAATTTTATTATCAGCAAGGATTTACTTGAAAATAGGATAAAAGATGGAGCCGGTCTGCTCAATCCCTTATCCTATTACTTAGTTAAAGTTGGAATATAAATGTAGAGCCGTATACGAGACCCGTACGTACGGTTCAATGGGAGGGGCGAAAATATTTATTTTCCCTCTACCCTATTTGTACTCAACCGGTGAGGGTTTTAGCAATTGTATCATTTCGTGCATGTTTTGTCCAATAGAGTTTATGGACGAATCATGTAAAAAGAGCGTAAAATAAGGATAAAACAAAGGAAAAATCATAAAAATAAAGGGGGAAAATATTGTGATCGTGCCAAGACATTACGAAGACTTAAAAATAATGCATGAAAACACCATGCCTTGCAGAGCTTATTATATACCGGCTTCCCATGAGATGGGAGCATTGGTAGAGAACCGTTTTTCTTCAGACCGGTTGATCTGTCTGAACGGGACATGGCAGTTTCAGTATTTTGAGAGCATCTATGATTTACAGGAAAAATTTTATGAACAGGGATATGACTGCGGCAACTTTACACAGGTAGAGGTGCCGGGAGTATGGCAGAATTATGGGTATGACAGCCATCAGTATACCAACGTGAGATATCCGATTCCTCTTGATCCACCGTATGTGCCACAGGAAAATCCATGCGGAGCTTATATCAGGAAGTTTATGTACCAGAAGCAGGAAAAGGCTCCGAGGGCATATTTGAATTTTGAAGGTGTGGATTCCTGTTTTTATGTCTGGGTAAATGGAACGTATGTGGGCTATAGCCAGGTTTCCCATGCCATAAGTGAATTTGATGTGACGGATGTTTTGAAAGATGGAGAAAATACCTTAGCGGTACTGGTTCTGAAATGGTGTGATGGGACTTATCTGGAAGACCAGGATAAATTCCGCATGAGTGGGATTTTCCGGGATGTATATCTTCTGAACCGTCCGGAAAACGTGGTCTATGACTACTTTACAACTACCGAAGTCCAGGAGGAACAGGCAGTCATTACAGTACAGGCCAGTTACCGGGGAAAGGCAGTGCCAACAAAATTTACTTTGTATGATGCAGAACATAGGGAGGTTGCTTCTCAGGTATTTCAGGAAAATACAGGTACTGCATATACGCATAAAGCAGTATTTGTTGTAAAAGAACCAAATCTATGGAACCCAGAACAGCCGTATTTATATACCCTGGTTTTAGAAACAGAAGGGGAAGTGATCACAGACCGGATTGGAATCCGGGAAATCAGTGTAAAAGATGCTGTTCTCTATATAAATGGAACTACAATCAAATTCAAAGGCGTGAACCGTCATGACTCCGATCCGGTGACGGGGTTTGTGATTGGGCTGGAACAGATGAAAAAGGATCTGCAGATGATGAAGGAGAGTAATTTCAATGCCGTCCGAAGCAGCCATTATCCCAATGTGCCTTATTTTTATCAGCTTTGTGATGAATATGGATTTTTTGTGATTGCAGAGGCGGATAATGAAAGTCATGGAACCCAGTCCCAGTATTTAAAAGATTCCAGCTGGGAAAATGTAAGCCGAAGATGGAATGAACGGATCTCGGATACCCCGGAATTTATCTCGGCGACTCTGGATCGTACAAAACTTTGTGTGCACAGGGAGAAGAACCGCCCTTGTATTGTAATCTGGTCCATGGGAAATGAATGTGGTTATGGCTGTACTTTTGAGGAAGCTTTAAAATGGACAAAAGGGTTTGATACTACAAGGCTTACCTGTTATGAAAGCTCTTTTTATCGTAGCGACAGAAGAAAATATGATTACAGTAACATTGATATTTTCAGCCGGATGTATCCTTCCCTGGAAGAAATTCAGGAATATGTGGACAAAAAGCCGGACAAACCCTTCCTTTTGATTGAATATTGTCATGCCATGGGAAACGGACCGGGAGATTTAGAAGACTATTTTCAAATGATTTATCAATATGATGTACTCTGCGGTGGCTTTGTATGGGAATGGTGCGATCATGCAGTATATCAGGGGCAGGCAGCAAATGGAAAGGAAAAGTACCTTTATGGAGGTGACTTTGGAGAAGAAGTCCATGATGGGAATTTCTGTATGGACGGACTGGTATATCCGGACAGAACACCCCATACAGGGCTTTTGGAATACCAGAATGTGTACCGTCCGGCAAGAGTGATGTCTTTCTGCCAGAAAACAGGGGAGTTGTGTCTGGAAAACTATATGAACTATGTGGATTTAAAGGATTATATCTATTTGGTATACGAAGTGAACTGTGACGGAAAGCTATTGGAGAAGAAACCGTTGACTTTGCAGGATTCTGTATTGCCTCATCAGAGAGGAACCATTTTGTTGGATATTACTGTTCCAGATTGCGGAAAATGTTATTTAAAAGTATCTTACCATTTGAAACATAGAACCAGTCTTATGGCACAAGGGAGTATGATGGGATTTGACGAAATCCTTTTGGAAAATCAGGATGGAAGAAACCAACAGACAATCGCCTTATTGGAAAACCAGGAACAGAAAGAAGCAGAGGTACAAGTTTCTGAAACAGATCGTTTTCTTTCCATCCAGTCAGATACATTCTTCTATGTTTACAATAAACTTTCGGGTTTATTTGAACAATTAAGCATAGATGGGGAGGAACTTCTGGAAACTCCTATGGAACTAAATATCTGGAGAGCACCTACGGATAATGACCGAAAGATCAAGCAAGAATGGATGGATGCCGGATATGACCGGAGTAAATCCAGAGCCTATGACGTTCAATGGAAACGAGAGGGGAAATGTGTCAGAATTTACAGCACCATGTCTGTAGCAGCAGTAGCACTTCAGAGAGTTTTGGATATAAAAGCTGTCTGGGAAATTTCTAACAGGGGAGCAATCTCAGTAAAAATGCAGGTGAAAAAGAATATGGAATTTCCGCAGCTTCCTAGATTTGGTATCCGTCTGTTTCTGAAAGAGGAATATGAAAATCTGAAATATTATGGATTGGGGCCACATGAAAGTTATCGAGATAAATGTAAGTCCTGCAGTCATGGGTTGTATGATGCAACAGTGGAAGAGCAGCATGAAGATTATATCCGTCCGCAGGAAAATGGAAGTCATACAGATTGTGATTATGTGATGATAGAAAAAGAAAACCAGACTGTTATAGCAGTGTCACCCAAACCATTTTCATTTAATGTGTCCTATTATACACAGGAAGAGCTGGCCAGGAAGGCACATAATTATGAATTGGAGAAATCAGGGAACACCATTGTCTGTCTGGATTATGCACAGAATGGGATTGGTTCCAACAGTTGTGGTCCTGAACTAAGGGATGAATACCAGGTGGATGAGGAAACTTTTGTTTTTGAGATAAAGCTTTTATTCAGGAAGGAAGAGTAGAAATACATGAATGAGAAAAAATATTTAAAATGGTATAACAAGGTAGGATATGGTTCCGGGGACATTGCTGGAAATGTAGTTTACGCATTTCTATCCTCTTTTGTCATGATTTATCTTACCAATACAGTAGGATTAAATCCCGGAATTATTGGAACTCTGATTGCCGTATCCAAGTTGTTTGATGGAATTACGGATGTTTTCTTTGGAACTCTGATTGATAAGACAAAGAGTAAAATGGGAAAAGCAAGACCCTGGATGCTCTATGGCTATATCGGATGTGCCGTAACTTTAGTCGCTATTTTTGCAATACCTACAACTATGGGGAAATTTGCACAGTATGCCTGGTTTTTTATTGCGTATACGCTGTTAAATGCAGTATTTTATACAGCGAATAATATTGCGTATTCTGCACTGACAGCCCTGGTAACAAAGAATAGTAAGGAACGTGTACAGATGGGGTCTTACCGCTTCATTTTTGCTTTTTCTACCAGTCTGTTGATTCAGTCTTTAACCATTGGATTTGTAGAATGGATGGGCGGCGGAGCAGCTGGATGGAGGACCGTTGCGATTATCTATGCAGTAATCGGATTGATTGTTAATACGATTTCTGTACTTTCTGTAAAGGAATTACCGGAAGAAGAGTTAAATGATGGGAAAGAAGCCGGAACCGAAGAAAGGTATTCTCTGATTGATGCCGGAAAACTGTTATTTACAAATAAGTATTATGTTATGATCTGTGCTACGTATATTTTACAGCAGATTTATACAGCGATGCTGAATATGGGGATTTACTATATGACGTATATCCTTTTCAATGAGAAACTTTATGGTGTGTTTTCCTGGTCCATTAATATTCCTCTGATTATTGCATTGCTCATTACACCGATGCTGGTGGAAAAGTGGAGAGGAATGTATAAATTAAATCTTACAGGATATGTGATCGGAACGATTGGAAGAGCCCTGGTTGTAGTAGCCGGTTATCTAGGAAGTGTGCCATTGATGCTTTTATTTACCGGTATTGCAGCTTTTGGTATGGGACCATGGCAGGGGGATATGAATGCAGTCATTGCTTCCTGTTCCGAATATACTTACTTGACAAAGCATAAGAGAGTAGATGGAACCATGTATTCTTGTACCTCTCTTGGTATTAAGCTGGGCGGTGGAATTGGAATTGCCATTACCGGCTGGCTTCTGGATCTTAGTGGCTTTGACGGCACACTGGCTGTACAGTCTGATTCCTGTATCCAGATGCTGCAGATCATGTATTTATGGATTCCGGTAGTAATCACACTTATCATTACCATTATTATGGCAAAGATGAATGTAGAGAAGGCAAATGAAAAACTTTTACAGGAAAAGTCTATGAAAGACGGTATGCATGATTGAAGTAAACCGCATAAAAATTCATGACTTCCTGTAAGTAATTCATCAGTTTTTTCATTCTGGTTTTCCTCCTTTCCTGATTTCTGAGTTTATTATATCGGATGGGCAGAAAATCTGCGTGCCAAATCAAAAAGAAATGTAGCCAATTCTTGAGAGGGGGAGGAAACATCATGCAGCCGTCTTACGAAGAGAAAAAAGAAAAGTTCAGTATGATAAGGAAAAAACCACATCATGTTCCCCCTCACCTTCACAATGCCATAGAACTGGTATATGTAACAAAGGGGGAGCTGGAACTTGGCATTGGATATGAGTTGTATCACATGGAAAAGGGGGATTTTGCTATTGTTTTTCCAGATTTGATTCATCATTATCAGGTGTTTTCAAAGGGAAAGAATGAGGTGTACCAGTTTTATGCTTCTTTGGAACTAAGTGGTCCGTTTATGGCACTTCTTCAGAAGAAATGTCCGGAAAATCCGGTGATTGCCAACGCAGATTTACATGGGGAAGTTAAAAACGCCCTGAGTTGTCTGATAAAAGATCAGAAAGTCAGTGAGGTTGTGGGGCAAGCTTATTTACAGATTATATTATACCGTTGCAGGGAAACATTCCGGTTCATAGAAAAAGACAGTGTGGGGAGTAATGATCTGATATATGCAGCGATGAGCTATCTGTTATCACATTTTCAGGAGGAACTTACACTTGGGAAAGTGGCATCAGCTCTGGGAACCAATAAGTTTGCCCTATCAAAAATCTTTTCAGGTATCTTTCATACAAATTTCAATCAATACTTAAATGAAATTCGTTTAAATTATGTGACCTCTTTGTTGGAAAATACGGATAGAAGGATTACAGATATTTTTCTGGAGGCAGGATTTGAGAGCCAAAGAACCTTTAACCGGGCATTTCAACTAAGGTATAATCAGACACCAAGTGAGTATCGGAAATCATGGTGGGAAAAATAGAGGATTCTTGTCTGCTAGATATTTAGATGAAAGACAGAGAAAGCTTTATTTTCTTGTACCGTTATGAATATAAAATATATACCAAAAATCGAAGCAGGTATTTCCATTTTATAAAAATGTATTAGATGAAGGTGCAAGTTATATTCTGCCAAATAAGAGATATGTATTGAAATCTTCTGAAGGAAAGGCTGTATGATAAAACTAATTTTGGGACAAAAGATGCTTCTTTTTATGAGAACATTTAGAGGTGAGTTAAAAAGTTCTATGAAAAGGCTTAAATTTAGAAATTGAAGATAGATATTTTAATAAAAAGATAAAGCACGAGAGTGGAAGTTGGGATGGGTTCTACTTTTGTGCTTTTTATTTTGCTTGATTTAGAAATACAGAAAGATTGGATTTTCGAAGAATTTGAATGGTGGGATTTTGATATAGAATGGAGTTAGACCGAAAAGATATTTGTGCCAAATATCTTATATCTTTTGCTGCAAAAGCAGTAATAACATTAAAACAAGTGAAAGTATATTTTAAAATGGATTTTTCAGAATGATATAAAAATTTGTGCGTATATATCTAAAAATATTGCACTGTAAGAAGTTATCGACACAATACGCACGATAAAAGACCTATTATACCTAAAATATTGAAATTTCAATCAGAAAAGGTATTATATGTATAAAAGTTAGGGTATACAAAACAAAGGAGAAGACATTATGGGAGAAAATAATCAGATATTACAAGAGATGATAAAAGAATTACAAAAAAAGTTGCCAGATGGACGACCAATAGGAATTACTTTTTCTACTGAAGAAAAGAAATACTATTATGATACAGTGACTGGCAAGATAATTACCTGCGATGATTTGGCATATCAAATTGTAGAAAAAATTTTAGATGGTAAGGTTAATGAAATAGTGCAATTGTCAGAGTCAGAAAATCTTATTGAGAGTATAAGAAATATTATTAACGTTATTGAACATGAAAAAATTTTCGCTTTATCCAAATTCGAAAAAATGGTAGATTTTGGAGAATATGAAGATTTAATTCAGAACCAGTTGGAACAGCTCACATTAGAATTAACGGAAAAATGCAATTTGCGTTGTGGATATTGTATTTACAACGAAGCTTGTGAAAAGAACAGAGACTTTGGCGATAAGGATATGGATGAGGAAACGGCATTAAAAGCGATTGACTATGCAAAAACACATTCTGGAAAAACTGATACGTTGCATATTGGATATTATGGTGGAGAGCCATTGGTAAACTATCCGGTTATGATAAAATCTATGCGCTATGCTTTGGAAACCATGAAAAATAGAAAACTTCACTTCGCTTTCACGACAAATGCTGTGTTACTTACAAAAGATAAATGTAAAGAATTGGCCGAAATTCCGAACCTGAGTGTTACTGTTAGCTTAGATGGACCTGAGAAATGGCATGATTTCTATAGAAGAAATATGCATGGAGATGGTAGTTTTCATCAGACGTTACAGGGAATAAAAAATTTAGTTGATGCTTTTGGATATGATAGAGCAAAAGAGAATATTTTGTTCAGTATGGTATATGCTCCTCCATATTCAGAAGAGAGATTAGAAGAAACACAGAAATTTTTTGAGGAATTAAAATGGTTACCGTCAGAGTGTGTAAAATTTATTACATACCCAGATGAAGAAAGCATGGATACTATTTACAAATATTTGCAGAAAAATCAGTTACTTGAAGCTGCAAAGTGGGGGAACACAGAACTTGATTTTTCGTTAAGCGATTATAGTCATAAACATGAAAAACAGCCGGGAATGTTTACGGAGAAATTAATGACAGATTCTTATTTGCCAATACGTAAAAGGGCTATTTTTGATGTAGTCATGGACAGTATACGCATGAATGGTTGTTGTGTTCCAGGACAAAGAAAACTTTATGTTACAGTAAACGGTGAATTTAGAATATGTGAAAGAGTAGGAAAAATTCCTACAATCGGAAATATAGAGAATGGCATTGATATTGACAAGGTGAAGAAGATATATATTGATGGCTATAGAAATGAGTCAATGAAAAAATGTTCATCTTGCTGGTATGCAAGGATATGTTCAATTTGCTATTGTGGTTGTTATACAGGAGAGAAGTTTGATCTTGGTAAAAAAACAGAAATGTGTGAAGAAAGAAAGGCTAGTTGTTTGAGGAGTTTAAAGGCGTACTTTGAGGCATTGGAAAATGATATTCATGCGATGGATCATTTAGACAGTATAACAGTGAAATAGAAAATAGGGATTATTCAGGTGAAAATATATCAGCAGATACAAAATTCAAAAAATGCAGAATTTAACTTGGTAGTTTTTTGTGGCAGTAAAGACGAAAAGAGTGGTCAGATTGGAATATCACATTTATTAGAACACATGAATTTAGCTTTCGCAAAGCAGACAAGTCATTGGATAAATGTATCGGGCTATACAACATATGAGTATACACAATATTGCATTAAATGCAAAAACTCTTTGAGTGATGTAAAAAAAGTGATTGAGAAGCTGAAAAATATTATAGAAGGAAAGGAACTTTTGGAAAGCAATCTTAGCGGAGCCCAAAATGATGTAATAGAAGAGATATTGGAGCAAAGAGAAAATTCCTTTTTTTCCATGAGAAATCTTTTGCTTCCCAAAATACTGCCAGATAGTCTGAGAGAAAAAATGCCAGTAGGAAATATTTTTGATATAAAAAAAATCTCATACACAGATATAGTGAAATATCAAGAAGATAATTATTCTTTCGAGAATATAGCTGTTTTTTCTAAGTGTAAATATGACGTAGAGGAATTGTTTTTTGAAAATGATAAGATTAATTATAAAAATCAGTTAGAAAGTACATGCATCTTAATTCCTGATGTAAAGTTAAGTATTTGGTGGGATGTTGCACAATTGTATTATGAAGAGAATTTAAAAAAGAATATCATATATTTTTCTTTTAAAAATTCATTTGCGGATTTGCGTGAATTTATTTCACAAGAAGTGCAAAAAAACTATTTCTTTCTAAAGTTTGATTCCTATTTAACCAAATTAGTTGGAAATAATGTGGGTGCTACACTTTATGAAAACCAAATCGTAAAAGGAGTGTCAATTTATTCATATGAATTTGTGTGTGTCAATAAAGAATTTGATATTGATGAGATTACATTACTTGTGGAAACAGCATTAGAAGAAATATATAGTTTGGAATGTGACTTGGATATGCTAACATTGGAAAAATCGAAAGAAATAGTTTTTGAAAAATATCAGAATATGAATTTTGAAGATAAGGGAAAAATGGATTTCTTATATGGAATAAATACAGGACTTATCACAAGGAAATTTCTGAGTCAAATACCATTTAGTTTTTCTATTAAAAGTATTGTAGAAATGATTATGAAAAATGAAGGTATGTAATCTTGGATATTAACCAAGTTTTACATAAAAAACAAAATGAAAGGAGGACATTCATATGTTCATCGCAAATGAAGGTAAAAAGAATTTAGAGGCAAAGGCAAACTTTATTGATCCGCGTGGAGGATGTGGCTGTGCAACTTCATCTGTTAGATCAATGACAAGAGATTCTGTATGTACATGTGCATGTGGAAGTTCAGGGGTTCTGAACTCTGCAAAAACTGCTGGAAAAAATGTATAAGAAAGGAGAATGAAGTATGAAGATTGCAAATGAAGGTAAAAAAAATTTAGAGCCAAAAGCAAACTACATTGAACCAAGAGGATGTGGATGTAATCCAGGAAGCTTGCTTTCCAGTGCAAGGGACTATGGTTGTGCATGCGGTTGCACAACAAGTAGCAATTCATCATCTGCAAAAAATGTAGGTGTAAATCTGTAAACAGATAATAAACACGAAAATCCAGATGTGGGGTATGTGATATATACCCCACATTTTGGCATATAAGGATGTGTAAAATGAAAAACATAAGACAGATAGGAAAGTTTTTAAAAAATATATGTTATATAATAAAAATTGTGTTTCAGGCAGCACCAGGGATTACAACAAAAATGATTATATGCAATATTTTTTTGGGAATACTTGTTTCTTTTAATGTGTATATATGGAAATATTTTGTAGACACTGCTGTAATTTCATTGGAAAGTGGTAAAATAGGAGCACCGGCATTCTGGTTAATTTCTTTGGCTGTTTGTACGGGGGTTGTTAATTTGTTAACCAAACTTAGTACTTATTACAGAGAAATAGGGCAGGAATATATGAACTGCAAAGTGGCTAATATTATTATGGGAAAAATAGATGAACTGAATATGGAACATTTTGATAATCCTAAAGTTTATGATGCAGTTGAAAAAGTTAGTAATGAGTCTGTTGCTCGCTGTATTAGTATTATTGTGATGTTAGTTACATTGCTTAGATATTTGACTACTTTTATAGGAATTATAATTGTGATTATTTCTCTAAGTAATACTATTGCAGCATTAATGTGCATTACGATGATTCCTATTTTTTATGTGAGTATTAGTATTGCGCTGCGCCAATATAATATATACTCTGAAAGAGTTCAGAATGTAAGATTAGCAGATTATCTTAAAGAGATTAGTTTAAAATATGAAAATATCAAAGAATTAAAAATTTATAATGCAATTATTTTTTTAAAAAATAAAATAGTTTGCATTTATGAAAAATATATTGCTGAAGATAAAAAGTATAAGAAAAGATTTTTATATGAATTAACTGGAACAGATATATTGCAATACATTTTTTCAACAATTATCAAAATCTATACAGTTTTTAAAGTCATAACAGAAAAAGGCACTATAGGGGATTTGACAATGTATATCTCAGCATTAGATAATCTTGAAAATTCAATAAGAACTATATTAGACTCAGTAGCTTCTTTGTATAGTGATAATCTTTACATAGATAATTTAGTAGAATTGGACAATATGAGAAGTGGAATGGAAGATACGGGAAAGAGAGAACTCAGCTCTGATTTTAAAACAATAGAATTTCAGAATGTATCATTTAAATATCCATACACTGATACTTATGTATTAAAAGATTTATCCATCAAGTTTGAAAATGGAAAAACATATGCATTGGTAGGTAGTAACGGTTCTGGAAAAACAACATTTATAAAATTACTCATGAGATTATATGATCCGCAAAAGGGAGAGATACTTATTGATGGTGTTAGCATAAAAGAATACTCACTTAAAAGTATATATAAAAATATTGGTGTGATATTCCAAGATTTTATTAAATATCCTTTAACCGCAAGAGAAAATATAGGTATAGGTAATGTGGAGGAAATGAATAAATTAAAAAATATAGAAAAAGCAGCAAAAGTATCCGGAGCTGATGATTTTATAGAAAAATTGAAAAACGGTTATGACACATTGCTTCAAAAGGAATGGGATAATGGAAGTGAATTATCGATTGGTCAATGGCAAAAAATAGCAATATCTCGGTCGGTTCTTAGAAACTCAGGAATATTAATTTTAGATGAACCCTCTTCAGCTCTTGATCCCAAATCAGAATATGAAATGTTTGAAAAAATGAAAATGTTAATGAGAGACAAAATGAGTATCATGATTACTCACAGATTTTCTAATGTAAGGATAGTCGATCAAATATTTGTTATGCAGGAGGGAAAAGTTGTTGAATTTGGTTCTCATGAAGATTTGATGTTAAAGAAAGGAATATATTATAATTTGTATAGTTTACAGGCGGATTATTATAAATAATTTTCAGAGATTTCATATACATTCCATATTTATATGATATGATAAATGATCTCTCGGAATCTTGAGTGATCATGCCAGCAAAACTCTGGCATTGAACTTTGAAAAGTAAATATTATTCTTGAACGAAAAAATGAACGCAAGAAATAAACATAACTGTCGCTATGTTTCAAAAAATGAGATATAATAATCTACAGGATTATGCTACATCCAAAATCATTTTTTTCAGGGTTGATTCAGGTGGCAAATCCCATGCATCCAGATGTTGTAACATCAGGATGTGATAGAGGCGGCAGTACCACATCTTAGTTGAGCGGTGTCTGCCGTCTTCTAATTTAAAATCTAATTTCTCGCGTTTGTTAGAACGCTCAGCAGAAGTTCTTGCATTGTATTCCCGTTTCCATTCCTTACTGCTTCTTGGTGGATCATTAAACAATCTTGGATTATCTTTCAGAACCAGATGGACGGTACGTCCGTATTTAGCATTTGAACAAGGGTTTTCGCATGTACAGGAGATACAGCCACCAGCGTGACTGATCTTAGGACATTTGAATTTCATTCTGCCTTTAGCAACTTCAATACCATCACGACGCATACGGCATCCAGAGGGGCAAACAGGGACTCCATCTTTGTCAATCGTAAAGTCATTTTTATAAACAGGGGGTCTTCCACCTTTTCCATTAAGGTCGATAAATGGTGTTATATTCTCGCGCTTGAAGTATTGATAATAAGGCATGGCATCATGTGCAGAATCCAAAAGTACTTTTGAAACAGTGTAATCAGGAAGAAAAGATTTCATCCTGAAAAAAGCGTGCAGGAATCCATGTGAATCATGTTTTGAAGCACAGCAAAAATGAGGAAATACCGGTAAGTCACTTTGCGAATCAACAAGCATGTATAGATCATAGCCATGATAATAACAGTCGCGGGAAGAATCCCAGCCGATATCACAATCGGGCTGGGAAAAGTAGCGGTCACATTTGCAGTCAGTAATGCCATTCTCTTTGCATTTACAGATACGCTTTTTCCGTTCTCTGTGTGAAGTTACAACAGGAGTTCCATCACCGGCTAAAGCCAAAGCATCCGAATGAATAAGTCCTGTGGATACAGAAACATCAAGGAACTCTTTTTGATAGATTGCAAAGAGAGAAGAATAAGGCTGTTCGTCCAGTTTAAAGTCAGTGTGTTCTAAAACAGGAAGAAGATCGGCAACAGTAACTTTTTCCACAGAATCAGCTTTCGTGCCTTTTGTTTTAGGCTTCTTAACCTTGGTTTTAAGAGGATGGATATGTGGTGACATATGGTCATCATCAGAATCCCACAAGCGGTTTATAAAATCATAAAAAGTGCCAACCCCGGGAGTATTACCAGGTTCAAATCCACTGAGGATGGCGTAAAGAGGATTCATTTTAAGCTGGGCAGCCCACTCCGTTAATGAAGTAACCTTAAAGTCAATGGAAAGAAGGTAAGAACGTTGCATGCAAGAAGGAGTTCGTGGGGCTGGTCCGAATTTTGAATATTTATCAGTCATAAAAGTATCGGTAAAAGATAAATCGAGATTCCAAAACCGCTCAATGATATCCCAGGTGGAACGAGCAAGAGCATTTGGATTAGGATAATATTTACGAAGATTAGTAACAACAAAGTTTTGGTAGTCTGCATGACTGCCACAGTTAACAGGTAACATAAAAATCGCCTCCAATCGAAAAATATCTGCCGCCGCGAGCGACGGTTCTTATTAATCAATAGGCGCGAAGCGCCGCATTTTTCGATGGATTTGTCAAGTGTTTTTGGCAAAAAAAGTGGGGGATTTTAATAAAAAAGGAATCTGAAAGCCTTATATTTACTGGCTTAGAGATTCCGAGAGATTATATAACACAAAAGGAGGAAAAAATATGGCAGAAATTTTAGTAGTAGAGGATGATAGAGATACAAATGAAGCCATATCTGAATATTTGTGTTCATTGGGCTATAATGTACGGAGTGCCTATGATGGTAAAGAGGCACTTCAAATTTTTTTCAATGTTGCAGTCGATTTAGTTGTACTAGATATTATGCTACCTGAGATAAATGGCATTTCTGTTTTGGCAAAAATAAGAGAGAAGAGTGATATTCCTATATTGATGTTGACAGCAGTTTGTGATGAGTATATGCAGATTATGAGCTTTGACGGTGACGCAGATGATTATATGACAAAACCGTTTTCTATGATTATTTTGGGGAAACGAGTTGCTGCACTTTTAAAAAGAAGGGTCAAACAAGAAGAAAGCAGCATTGTTTCTTTTGGGGAAACTACAATTGATTTTGATGCGTATACTGCATTTATTCATGGTCAAAAAATAGACATCACAGCAAAAGAATTAGAATTAGTGAAAATGCTGTTTGAATATCAAGGAAGAGTTTTGACACGGAAACAAATGGTGGATTGCTTATGGGGAATTGATGCACCGATTTTAGATCGGACAATAGATACTTATATTAAGAATATAAGAAAAAAATTGGGAATTCATACGATTACAACAGTAAAAGGTGTAGGATATCGTTTGGAAAGGAATATGTAGATATGAAGCGAATGGGTGTATTTCGAAAAACTTTTTTGTATTCATTTATTATGTTATGCTTTATGATTTTTATTGCACACGGAATTATGTGGTTTGTTTTGCCAATGGTATCTGTTCAACCAGGGGGAAATATGGAAGAAAGCAGTTTAATTGTGAGTGAATTGAACAATAATGTTGTAATGGAAGACATTGCTATGAAAGCACTACCCATTTCTATTTTGTTGTGTATTATAATTGCATCTGCATTTTCTTATATATGGGCGAAAGTTACTGTAAAACCAATAAAATATATTGTTGAAACAACAAAAAGAATGTCAGAATTAGAGCCTAATGTGAAGTGTGTGCTGCATACTGGTGATGAGTTCCAAGAGTTGTCGAGTAATATAAATAGTCTTTACACAGATTTGTTTATTACAATAAAAGAATTAAAAGAACAAATTCAGGAAGTAAAAAAAACAGAGCAATCGAAAACAGATTTTCTTTATGCGGCATCTCATGAATTAAAGACACCAATCTCTGCTTGCAACGCTATTATAGAAAATATGATTTTAAAAATTGGAAAATATCAGAATTATGAAAAATATCTTCCGACTTGTAAAAGTATGTTGGATGAAATGGCTACGATGATACGGGATATTTTAGATATGTCAAAACTTCAAAATACATCTGCTCAAATAGTGAAAAATAGAGTCAATATAAATCAACTTTTGGATGAAATCATAGTACCGTATAAAATTATAGCAAAAACGAAAGAGATAGATTTTATTGTTGATTTAGATGAAGAGATAGTTTCATTTACAAATGAATTATTATTAAAAAAAGCTATATCAAACATCTTGTCTAATGCAATCCTTTATACAGAGCAGCAGAAGAAGGTTGAGTTATCGCTGAAGAAAAACTGTATTATTGTTAGTAATGAGTGTGATGTATTAGATGAAAAAACATTACAACAAATATTTAGACCTTTTTTTAGAGTAGATACTAGTCGTTCTAGAGAATATGGTGGTAATGGACTGGGACTCTATATTGTAGATACGATACTATCTGCGTTGAATATTTCATATACGTTTTTACCGAACCCACAGAATACCTGCATGGAATTTAAAATCCATTTACCGATTTAAAATTTCATATTAATTCCATATTGGTTTTATATGACCTCCATATAGAATTGGTATATTAAATATATACTAAATTCTATATGGAGGTATTTTTATGGACACATTAAAAAGGGCGTTTAAATATGTGATAAGAAAAAGAGGAAAAACGCTAATACTATTTATGCTTTTTCTAACAATAGGAATTTTGGTGTTATCCGGAATTTCAATAAAGAGGGCAGGAGATATATCACAAGATTCTCTGAGAAAGACAATGGGGGGAGAACTTACTATTGATGTAAATTATTCAGATGAAAATCCTTATTACAAAGAAGAAAAATTTGAAGATGGTAGAATTATATATTCTTCTAAGCAAATGACGGTCGATATGGTAGAAAAGGTAATGAAAATTTCAGGAATGCGTTCTTGTGAGGCATCAGTTGACACACTTTGTCAAATTGATGATATAGACTTTTTTTCAGGAAATATTCCTATAGAGGAAGAATTTAAAAATATGACAACAGTAGTTGGAACGTATTCTACAGAAACTAATGATTATTTTCAATCAGGAAAAGTTAAATTGATAGAAGGAAAAAATATAAATTCAGATAATGGAAATCCGGAGATTATTATATCGAAAGATTTGGCAGAATTGAACCATTTAAAGGTTGGAGATCAACTTGCAGTTACTAATACAAAAGGGAACAAAATTGAAATTACTATTGTAGGTATATTTCAGCAAAAAGAAGTGGAAAGTATTGAAGAAAAAGTAACTTCATATGAAAAGATACAGAATAAGATTTTTACCAATATTCAAACAATTATGGCAATTGAGGAATCTCCTTATATTACTGGCTTTACGACAATCCATGCACAAATAGAAGATCCTGCAAAGATGAATCAGATTGTGGAAGAGATAAAAAAAATAGATGAATTTGAATGGGATAAAAAGGCATTTTCCATAAATATAAATAATGAAACTTTTGAAAGAGCAGAGATGTCTTTAAAAAAAGTGGAAAATTTTATTAATATTTTTTTACTGGTAGTAGTTATCGTAAGTATTATCATTTTATCATTGATTTTGAATATGTGGGGTAGGAGTAGAATTCATGAAACCGGAGTATATTTAGCTTTAGGATTAGAAAAGGTTCAAATTATAGGACAGTATATTCTAGAAGTACTCATTGTGGCAATGTTTGCATTTATTGTTGCATATTTCCCTGGCAGGGTAGTATCAGATCAATTAAGTGATTATTTAATGAAACATCCAGAAACAGAACAGGGAGTTGCTATGCGTGAAACCTCTACAGAAATAGGTATAGAGGAAGGGGAAATACATGTGGAAATTAGTATTGAGGAGATTGTTATGGTGTATATAATTGGTGTTGCTATTATTATCATTGCTACGACTATATCAACTTTTTCTATAATGCATCTAAAACCGCGAGAACTATTAACAAAAATGAGTTAGGGGGAAAACATAATGAATTTTTTAAAATTAGAAAATATTACATATTCTTATGACGGAAAAGAAAACATATTTGAAGATGTGAATATGGACTTTGAACAGGGAAAAATATATTGTATTTTAGGCGAATCAGGATGTGGGAAAACTACTTTGCTTTCTTTATTGGCAGGTTTAGATTTTCCTACTCAGGGAAGGCTTTATTTTAAAAATAAAGTAATAGATAGAAAGGAGTTGACAAATTATCGTAAACATAATGTATCAATCATTTTTCAGAATTATAATTTAATAGATTTTTTAAATGCAAAAGAAAATGTAGAAATTGTTTCTAAGGAATCAGCTTATAATATATTAGAAAAATTAGGATTTGACAAAAATGAGATGAATAGAAATATTTTAAAACTTTCAGGGGGACAGCAGCAACGCGTTGCAGTTGCAAGAGCATTACTTTCACATAGTTCATTGCTATTGGCAGATGAACCAACAGGGAATTTGGATAAAAGAAATGCAATAGCAATAGCAGAACTTCTCGGAGAAGCAGCTCATAAATATGAAAAATGTGTTATTGTTGTCACCCATTCTGAAGAAATTGCAAAATATGGTGATGTTATTTTAGAAATGACAGATGGTAAGTTAGAAATAAGGAGGGATTGAATATATGAAAAGGAAACTGTGCATTTTATGTTGCATAGCCATTATTATATCGATGGTAGGCTGTACTTCTGAAAAAAAAGAAACAAATGAAGAACGGAGCGATACAAAAATAGAAACAAATGAAGAAAATGAAGAGTCGAAAGATGATGTTATTTTCGATCACGAAATGAAAGAAAATATAGGAGAGGGTATATTTGAATTTGTACCTGAATAAAGCAAAAGGCCAACTACATGATGTAGCTTGGCTTTTGCTATGTTACAAAAATGGTTATACTTTTGTAACCACTTAATATAGATGCAAGGAAAAGGAAAGTGAAATACATGAAGATAGCAATATGTGATTTTGAATTGAGGACATTGGAACTAATTAAGAACTTTGTAGCAGATACAGATACTTTAGGAGATCAACCATTTAAAATTTTGTCATATGAAAATCCATTCGATATGTTGGCTTATTACAGCAGGTATAGAGACATAGATATTATTCTTTTAAATGTAGAGATGAAGAGTGGATATGATGTTGCAAAAGAACTGAGAAAATTGGATAAGAAAGTAGAAATTATTTTCTTAGGAAAGACAACAAAAATGGCTGTTAAAGGATACTCGGTAAATGCATCGTATTATTTGCTCAAACCAATACAAAATCAAGTATTACAATATATACTCAATAAATCTATAAACAATGTTTTATCAATGCATACAAAATTTTTTTGGAATAAAAGTGGTGAAAGAGTAGATAAAATTTATTATTTTGAAATTAAGTGGATAGAAACTTATCAAAGGAAAACCTTAATAAGCACGATAAATGGAAAATACATAAGTGGAACAACGATGAAAGAACATATAGAAAGGCTTCACAACAGTGGATTTGTTCAAGTGCATTCCAGTTATATAGTAAATTTGGAGTATATAAGAAATATTACGGGGAATACAATAACACTGAGAGATGGAGAGATTATACCTATAAGTAAAAAGAGAAAGAGAGAATTTTTGAATACAATTGAACAATTTTATAATACCAAAATAGTTTCATTATAAATCATTAGAGATATCCTGCTGAATAAAATGGTTACAAAATTGGTTATATTATTTGAGTCATAGCAAGGTTACAATTGAAAAAATAGCAGGAGGAAAGAAAATGTTTAGTGTAGATAAAAAACTATCAAAATCTAATATAGCGAGAACCATACGTTTTACAGAGGATATATTTAATGATTTATTGAGAATTTCTACTTCGGAAGATGTTTCTTTTAATCAATTAGTTTTACAATGTTGTCGATATGCGCTTGATAACTATGAGGGGAATGAGCAGAATAAAAGATAAGAGATTATAGAAAGCAAGTTGATCCGAGTAGTAATTGGTATACATCAATTATCGTTTATTAGAACTTGGATTAATAAAAGGTATCCTAATATTGTGTAGACTAGAAAATCATTTTGTTCTAATATTACTTTAGAAATGTATTTATAGAGAATTAGATTTGAATAAAGAGGCTAGGAGCAATAAAAACACAAATTGAGGTATAAACGATACAGATTTATGTGCTGTATCGTTTTTTTTTGCCTTTTTTACAGAAAATCCATGAATTTTTAGTTGGTATATAGTAGGAGCACCTTGATAATTTCATAGAGTAAATTTAATTCTGTCAAGAATAATAGCAGTGATACATCAATTTCCAGGTGGAAAATTTATAACATGAGGAACATAAGGAGAATGAAAATGATTAAAATAGCAGCTATCATTTTAGGTATTATAACAATTAGTATGATTGCTTGCATCTTATGCACGTCTGTTATAGCAGGAAAGAGAGCAGATGAAAGTATAGAAAGATATTTTAAGGAACAGAAGAAAGGGTAGAATTATATGAGAAAAGCAGGTGTGGTATCAACGGATGTAAAAGGGGAAGATAATGAATTTTATCACGATATTATATCACTATTTAAAATATACAGATCTGTCAATTGGAAAATGCAGATTAAAATTAATCAAGTAAAGCAATGCTTTCATACAGAATATGGCACCGATGTAGATGAATTTTTAGATAGTGTTTATCAGGCAGGAATGGATATCAATCTGGATATGGAAGATATGAGGGAGAGGATCGAATCTATCAATCAGGCGAATAAATATTTGAAGTTGATTGATGAGGCGGTAGAGTTAATGCGAAAATATCACCCGCAGGGAGAAAAGTATTATTGGGTACTTTATTATACTTATATGTCTGCTTATAGAGCAGAGAATACAGATGAAATTCTAGATAAACTGGAACCGCATTTTCCACGGATACCAAGAATACACAGAGCCACTTATTTTAGATGGAGGGATAAGGCGTTTGAGGCAGTCAGCAACATCCTATGGGGATACGAAGCAAAAAATCAGCAAATATTGAAGCAGGTAAATCAGAACTATCAAGAATAGGTAAATAAAATAGCCAAAGGGCTGGAAAGGAGAAATATGGGATTTGTTATGAGTATAGATACAGGAAATAAAATGATGAAAACCAATCATTTCATTTTTCATTCTGGGATCAAAAGAAAAGAACAGAAAATCCTTCCTGGAGAAGAAGGGATTTTTTTTAAAGGGATCAACTATTTGGAGAGTAATCAGAGAATTTCCTATTTGGAAGATAAAACAATTGATGATAGGTACTATATTTTGACATTACTTGGAGTGGCAAAAGAACTGGAAAAAGAAGGGATAGAAACTGGTATTCATGAAGGGGGAACAATTCCAATCCAGTTATTAGTTGGACTTCCGCCGGGAGATTATGGAAAACAAATCCGGAAATTTCGGGAATATTTTTGGCGACAAGGAAAAACAGTTTATTTTTCTTATAAAGGGAAACCATACAGAATACGATATGAAAGTGTAAAGGTATATATGCAGGGATATTCTGCGTATATTTTAGTGGCAAATCAGCTTCATTTACAAGAGCAGCCAAAGGTTTTGCTGATAGACATTGGAGGATTTACAGTAGATTATCTGTTAGTCCGGTATGGAGTAGTAGACAGGACAAGAATTGATTCCCTTCCGGAAGGGATTATTATGCTCTATAAAAGAATTATGGTAGGAATAAGGCAGCGTTTTAATCTTTATCTCGAAGAAATAGACATTGATAATATTCTTTTTAAAAGGAAAACGCCATATTCAGAATTGGTTATTCGAAGGACATTTGAAATTGCTGCAGAATATATGAGTGATTTATTAGGTTCTTTTTTAGAATTTGGTATTGATTTTCGAACAACAGTGACTGTTTTCGTGGGAGGCGGAACGGTTCTTTTAAAGGATATTATTGATGAGGTTTGGAAAAGATATCATTCAACATATTATGTTTTAGACGATCCGAAAGCAAATGTAAAAGGCTTTATCAAACAATATATGGCAGAAAAGGCAGGATATTAAAGGGAGGACGTATGACAAAACAGAATCCGTACAGATTTTCCCTGGGATTTGATGAAGAGGACCCGGAACATCAAGAAGTTGCAAAAATACTAAACCAGTTAGGTCATAGAAAAGCAAAGTTTGTTGTAAAGGCGGTTCTTGCATATCATAAAAACATAGAAGGAAAATATTCAAAAGAGCCGGCAGTGATAGACAAGAAGCTAGATACACTAAAGAAAAACAGAGTTATACAATTACAAGAGGAATTTCTTCCAACACTGCAAGAGGAGGATATTCTCATGATACAGAAAAATAAAGAATTGCTTCAGGAAATGGAGAAAGAGGAATTAGAGGAAAATAAAAGTTCCTATAAAGAAGAACTTTAGAAAGAGAGGGAAAGTATGCGGAATAGAGTAGAGTATATTTTAGGTGGAATGACAATTTTACAAGGTTTGCTTGTGTGGGTGGCATGGAATGGAGAAAAATGGGCATTTCTGATATTAGTATTACTGTTATTTTTACAGGAAATGGTTCTTATTCTTCTTTTAATAAGAAAGAAATATCAAAAAAAGTTTTGCCCCAAATGTGGAATTGAGATTATTATTTGGTATCGAATTTGTCCTAATTGTGGATACATATTCAAACCAGGATGTAAAAAAGAAGATTTAACAGAAATGATTGAGGATGCTTTGGATCAAGAGGAAATTGAAGAGTTTGATCAGTTGGAAAATTCGGCAGACAGAATGGAGGAAATAGAAGAATGCATGATTGAAAGATATATACATAATGAAAAAAATATGTAAGTTTATTTATGCTGTCTTTTGATGCAAAAACATAATCAGAGTAGTAAAGGAACATTATGCTGTTAGAACAATTCTAGCAGCTTTTTTGTAATTATTACTTAAAAGCAAGTAATAGTAACATCGAAGTAAAACTCTCCGCCTGGAAACGGATTATAGATTAAAAACAGATTTCAGGAGGAGACTTATGAATAAACAAAAGCGAACTACTGTAGATGAATTTAGTGCATACCTACAGAGTGCAGTAAGAAATACCACTATTAACTATATGAACGATAAAAGTAAGATTAAAGAGCATGAGATTACTTTAGAAGAGGATTTGGAAAATGTAGAAGGAAGGGGAATAGAATGGAATGAAATGATGGAAGCACACGATATTTTTTTGGGAAAGATTGATCCGGAAAAATTGTTTGCTCAGGTGACAGACAATAAACTTTTACATATACTGAAAAGTTTTTCGGCATTGCATATAAAGGTTCTCTGTCTGCGAATATTGTACGAAAAGACATTTGATGAAATAGGAATGGCTATAGGAATATCTGGAAAAAAGGCTGAAAATACCTATTACAACGTAATTAAAAAAATTCGCAGGGAATTAGGAGAAGGAAAAGATGCAGGAAAGAGAATTTGAAGAATTATTATGGAAAGCACGAAATAAGGATAAAAAAGCAGTATTTGAAATTATAGAAATGTACCGTCCTTTGTTGTTAAAATACGCAAAAAGTAATGGGAAATTTGATGAGGACTTATACCAGGAATTGGTATGTGCAGTTTTAAAAAGTATTATAAAATTTCCTATGAAAACAGAAGAACACAATAATTTGTACATTAAGTATTGATATACACAAGATATTGTGATATGATGATTGTGTAGTTATTTATGATATCAGTATAGACTGACATCACAAAGGTATAGTCCTATTTTAAATAGGAGAAGAAATTTAGGATAGGGATATATCCATAAGAAAAAGAATGGCATTGATTGTTATTGGGCAGTCAGTGCCTTTTTTATGTTGAAAAGGAGGAACAAGGATGGTAAAAAACAAGAAAATCAAAAAAATGATATGGACGCATGGCTGGGTGGTATTTCCAGTTGTTACGGGTAGACCATTGCACTATTATTGGAAAGGGAAAAAATTCCAAACAGAAGTAGTTAAAAAAATTATTGCTTTGGATGCAAATCATATTGTAGTAGAAGGAGAAGAAAAGACATATTATATACAGTTTTTTGCAGATGAAGCAGGAAGTTTAAAAGCAACAGCGTAGCAAATGGCAGGATCAAGAAAGGTAATATATTTCTTGTTCCTGCTTTTTAAAAGTAAAAAAAGATGAGGTGACTTAGATGAGTTGGATATGTTTTCATATAGAAAATGAAAGATTATTAAAAGCTGCAGTTTCAGAAGAAATAAGAGTAGAGTGTGATAAACTTTTCAAGCAAAGGGGATACGAAGAAAGAGGAAGATGGATACCGGAGAAAGAAGTAATCTCATCTTACATTGTAGAGGGGGTATATTATGCTGCAGTCAGGACAACGGACCGATTTGGGAAAAGTTTTGTGCATGCAGCAATTTTTCCATTATGCCTTCAAAAAGAGAAGTATTATAATTTGTTATGTAATGAACAGTATGAAGGAGAGCTGCCACAGGAGTGTCAGTGTCCAATGGAAATTTTATTATTGTTGAGTTCCACGGATTCTGCACTTGCTCAAAAGTGGAGAAATAACTGTTGGAATTATCATAAGAAGGAACACTATCAGGAATATAAAACGAATGTGAGAAAACAATCATCAGAACATAGAAAAAAGGAAAATTATAAAAGAGATTCCAGAAGAAAGATGACAACACGACCATGGTATAAAGCGGCAAACGCATAAACAGATTTAGCAGAAATCGAAGATTAATTATTTATCTCAAAAGGGGTACACAGAGTCGGAGCAATAAGGATACGCTCTCGAATTTCTGGTACTCCTTTTTCTTTTTGTCTGATAGTGTGTCAACATACCGTCTAGTTATTTTTGATTGTATTAAAAATTTTTCTATATAAGAATTTCTGAATTTTTTCTAGTTTATATTTTATAAAAAATTCATCTGTTTGTTATTGTATACAAAATGAGAAATAGTATAATAGAAATTATGAAAATGGAGGTGTTAAAAATGAAGAATGAAGAGTTAAGCTTAAATGAAATCATTACTTATGCAAAACAAAAGACGGCAGTAATTTTGAGTTCTTTGATTCTATCTGTAATAGGTATCATAGTTGGGGGAATATTTCTTCTTCTTGAAGGATTAAAAATTACAGATAGCAAGATAGGATTTTATGCAATATTACTCTTTCTTATTTCAATGGCAACATCTATAGTCCTAATATCGCATTATGAAAAAATGAGAAGTAAGTTGATCAATAAAATGGATACAAAATCATTTTCTGTATTCTTTGATTATTTTACTAAAATGAAAGGTAAGAAGAAAAATTTTGTTTATTATGAAATAAAAGATATTTTTATGTATGGTTTATGGCAATTAAAGGATAAAAATCCTTATTTAAAAGAAATATCAGAACAGGAAGAATGCATATTTGATTATGACAGTATTAAGACTAAAATTAATAAGGAAGAATTTTTAGCTTCAAGTATGTTTCGGTGTTTGACTTTTAGAAAAAATAACGTACTTTATAGAAACCAAATTATATTTTTAAACCAAGAAAAATTTATTGAAATAATTCAGGCTTATGAAAAAATTCTTCTGGATAAGGATAACCATTTGTCTGAGTATATTAGAAAGTGCTACATTATTGAAAAAAAATACTCTAGGGACAAAGAAAATGCGATTAAAAATTATGAAGGATTAGCAAAAAATATTGGAATAAGAGAGCGATTTGTTAATTTTAGTAGCAATCAAAGATCAGTTAGAGATTTGAAAAAAATATTTGCATTTATTGCCATAGTAGCATTAGTCTTACAAAATGTTAATGCTGATCTGAATAGAATAGCCACGATAGTATTTAATGTTATTACAATTGTTCTATTGTTGGTGGATGTTTCACAACGTGATGATGAGGATATATTACATTAAAAGAACTTTGTAGAATATAATATTTTTATTCGATGTAATATCATAATCTTTTCACTATAAATGAGCAAATATCAAATTTTGCACAAAGTTATCCTGCTAACTCCATAACAGCTTCAATTGAAGCACCACTTTTGATAAACCGGTACAGATTTGTGAGCTGTTCCTGCTTTAGCTGTTTCTGTAAAAAAGCATAACCTTCTTCAAAAGCACAATAGCTTCCAGAATGCATGCAACACAAAAAATGAACCAGCGACATAATCAACCAATATCTTTGGATTCCCTGACGGGAGCGGAGCTGATATTTATCCAGTGCCAGTTTACTTTTGCTTTGACGGAAAAATAATTCGATCGGCCACCGTTTGATATAAGTCTCCAGTATCTCCAGAGTTGACAGACTGACATCCGTAGAGAGAAATAACCGCAGTGCTTTGGGATTCCCAAACGCATCCTTCGGATAGCTGATGATAACAGCTGCATTGGGAATGCCATTTAGCTCCCCTTCATAGCGGTACACATAGAATTGACGGCCGCCAACGGTCACGAGGCTGACTCCCGGATCTGTTTTCCGCAAATGAAGGGCAAACAAACTGGCTTTCTGACGGATTCCCCATGGATAGAGAATACGGTTGGTCTTTAACGCACCTATCGTATAAAAACCTTTCCGTATAAAGCTGTCCATTACCTTTGAAGAAGTATACCAGCTGTCACAAAGAAAATAGGAAACTACCGGTGCAATGGGAAGCTCTTCTGCAATCTCTTTTACGATCTGAATCTTGGATTTTGATTTATCGTACAGTATGACTGCATAATTCAGGGTAATCCCATTGCAGGAAAGCATGACAGAAACAACCTGATGCCCGTAATCCTGACGGCCTTTTAAATGTGATTGGTGAAAATACGCTGCTTCGATTGGATGTAGAGCCTGTGACGAAGGCCGGGTATGTGAAGCAATGGTATCATCCACAATACAGTAAACAGGCTGTCCGGAACGCTGAGCTTCCCTGTAAATAATATGGAGGATGCTCCTTTTGAGGGTATCCTGTAAAGCAATGTCATCCCATTTGCCATGATTCAGAAAATAAGCCGTGGTAGTCCTGTGACAATGGCTTACTTCTTGGAAATCCACAGTTTTCCCGCGGTATCCCCGGAGAAAAACGGAAAGGATAATGGCCATCAAATGGTTCAGATACACATCAGATAAAAATAATCCGAGATTTAATGTCTTAAAGTAATTGTAAATATGGTTGGAATGATGTATACTGTTTGCAATGGACACCCCCTTGTTTGAGTGAGTATGTTGTTTGTTGATACTTCAATTATACATTATTCATCAGAGGGTGTCCTTATTTTGTGCAATATTTTGGATTTGCTCATTTATAGTAATAATGTTAAAGCTGCATTAAATAAGGCAAATGTAGATTTTCTGTGTCAGGAAGAAGAATATTCTTTAGATCGCATACTGGGTAATTGGTTTGATAATGGAAGTCAGTTGTCTGGTGGCCAATGGCAAAAGATAGCTTTAGCTAGGGTATATTATAAAGAGGCAGATATATATTTGTTAGATGAGCCAAGTTCTGCATTGGATGCAACAGCAGAATTGAGAATTTTTAATAGTTTTTTCGAGGTAAGTAAAGAAAAAATAGCCATTTATATTACACATCGTGTAAAAATTGCCAAAAATGCTACAAAAATTATTGTTATAGATGAAGGGAAAATAGTTGGTATAGGAACCCACACAGAGCTACTGAAAAACTGTACTATCTACCATGAATTATACGAGCAGGAGAAAGAAGAGTTTGAGAAGAGCTAAGTAAATTTTAATATATGAGAATAAGATACTAATTTGATCATACGAAAGAGTTGGAATCGAAATTTAGCGTGTTATAAATGTATAAAGAAGTTCTTAAACAGAATAAGGTTATTATGTATTGTCCGTAATCAGGCACTGGAAATATAAAATCCAGTGCTTTTGTTATTAGGAAAACCATGCGATAGTCAACGACATCGCCCGCTATGTGGGTAAATGATTATTGCAGATAACTATATATTTTTATTATGGAGATGTAATTAGATTTAATCTTCAAACTATAAATACACATTTTGGATTATAAGACTTAATATATATAATTAATAAGCGAAGATATTCCGGGGTGCGAAAGTTTATATGAAAATAGATAGTAAATTTTAAATAGTGGAACATATAATTATGTACTGAATGTAAATAGTAAAAAATATATAAAAAAATACATATATACAACCTAAAAAGAACAGTATATATGTATTAAAATGTAAGGCCGTTCAGTGTAATATATAAATTAAGAAATCATAATCATAGGGGTATATTTAAATGTCTAAATTCAAAAATTCATCTAATAAACTTTTGTATCAAGCTATGGGCAAACGTTTAAGAAATATTAGATTATTACATGATTATACGCAAGAACAAATGGCTGATTTATTAGAAATAGGAACAGCATACTATGGAAAAGTTGAAAGAGGTAATCATGGATTATCATTAGAAAAGTTATTTTTGCTGAATGAAAAGCTGGATATTGACATAAATTATTTATTGACAGGGAAAAGTTGTAGTCAAATCACGATAGAAGAGGCTATTAAACAATGTCCAAAAGAAAAAAGATATGATTTAGAGCAGTTAATTAAATATGCTTTGAATCTATCTAGAGAAGTACATTATGAGAAGTAGTAGAATAAACTTGAAAATAGGCATTTGTAATGGAAGTCTTAATACAATCCATAATCTAGAAGAAATGCTTCATAAGAAAGAAAAAAATTATGGAATAGGTATAAAAATAGTTAGATTTACGTTAGATGAGCTATTGTCGGATAAAAACTTAAAGTATGATATAATTTTTCTAGAGATTCAGTCAGAAAATGAAAGACTTAAGATTGCTAAAAATTATAGACATTTAAATCATAAATGGATATTAATAGTGATCGGAATAGATGATGGACATGCACAAGCACTTTTGGAACTAGAAGTTTATAGACTATTGGTCAAGCCCTTCAATGAGTTGATATTTGACAAATATTTTTTTGAAGCGGTCAACAAAATTAAGTTTATAACTAGAGAATACTATTTCAGGTATAATAAAATACGATATAAACTTCAGCTAAGTGATATTATATATTTTCAAAGTGATAAAAGAATTACATATATAATCACAGATAATAAGTTAAAAAGGATATATTCGTGTTATAAAACATTGAATATAATTGAAGAAGAGCTTAAAGAAATATCTAATGAATTTTGCCGAATACATCAATCTTTCTTAGTTAACTTATCTTACGTGAAAAGTTTTACAGATTCCAGTGTGCAGCTTCATGATGGTACTGTTTTAGGAATAAGTAGAAGACGGAAAAATGAAACAATAAAGAAGCTTGATGCGTTAAATATCCCTAGGTAATAAAATTTATATAGCGTTATTATACGAAAGACAAAATGTCTATTAGTATAATAGCGCTTTTTTGAAAATCTATTTGTTCCAATAATTACATATATATGTTAAAAGTTACATGATGAATGAAAATTATTCATTAAGTGGTATAATACAAATGAGGTGATTATATGGATTATCAATTAGATAAACAACATAAGTACGGAAAGCTACATGCAATTGAGAGAATCAGATGTTTATTGGATAAAGGATCTTTTTTTGAAATCGGTCAATCAATAAACGGTATAAAGAAAGATTCTTCATATGAAATGATTCCCTATGATGGAGTAATTACGGGATATGGAAAAATTAACGGAAAAAAAGTATATATCTATTCGCAAGATTATACAGTTAATGGAGGGACTCTTGGCATTAAGCATGGAGAAAAAATAGTAAATATTTTAAAAAGAGCAATTCTTGATAGATGCCCTATTATTGGAATTAATGATTCTGGTGGAGCTCGGATTCAAGAAGGAGTAGACTCCTTAAAGGGTTATGGAGATATTTTTTATTACCAAGTTTTGGCATCAGGATATATTCCACAAATTTCGGTAATTGCTGGGACTTGTGCGGGTGGAGCAGTATATTCACCGGCACTCACAGACTTTATATTTGTAATTAAAAATATATCCAAAATGTTTGTGACAGGTCCCCAGGTTTTAAGAGAATCTACTGGAAAAGAAGTTTCTTCTGAAGATTTAGGAGGGATTACAGTACATGGGAAAGAGTCAGGAGTTGCTCATTTTATTATGGAATCAGAAGAAGAATGCTATAACATGATAAGAAAAGTTTTAGATATGATTCCTCATAGTAATAAGTACACATATAAAGGTAGTTACTTAAGTATTGTTAGAAAAAACAATGCGAGGTTCAGCGAATTAGTTCCTAAGAATAAAAGATTACCATATGATGTCAAAAAGGTTATATACGAAATATGTGATAAAGGGTCATTTTTGGAAATACAAGGTTCTTATGCCACTAACATTGTTATTGGTTTAGGTAAAATATGTGATGGAATTGTTGGAATAATCGCAAATCAGCCTATGAGTAAAGCAGGAGTTTTAGATAGCGATTCAAGTGTGAAAGCAGCACGTTTTATCAGATATTGTGACTGCTTTAATATACCCATTGTAACTCTAGTAGATACTCCAGGATTTATGCCAAGTGAAAGTGAAGAAAAGAGAGGTATTATACGACATGGGGCTAAATTAATAACTGCGTATGCGGAAGCACATATTCCCAAAATTACTGTAATTTTGAGAAAAGCATATGGGGGAGCTTACATTACAATGGGAAGTAAACATTTACATGCAGATTTTGTTTTTAGTTGGCCTAATGCGGAAATTGCGATAATGGGATCAGAAAGTGCAATTAATATTCTCTATCAGAAAGAATTGCGAAAATGTGATAATGAAAATGGTAGAGATACTTTTATAAAAAATAAGATCAAAGATTATGAAAGTAAATATATTAATTCTAATATCGCATTAAATGAAGGATATATTGATGCTGAGATAGAGCCAGCAGAAACTACCTTCCAAATTGCGGAGGCATTAAGAATTACCAGTAATAAAGAATATATTGATGCTATATCAAAAAAGCATACTAATATTCCTCTGTAGGAATTAAATTTATGGGAGGATAATAAATGTGGGACGAATCTGCAAAAAATTTAGTTAAAAAGATACTGTTAAGTTATAAAACCATATTAATAGGTAGCCATAGCGAGGTTGAACCTATATTAGATGAACTTATTTGTGATATCAATACAGTTTTAGCAGAATTAAAGGATGTATTGCCATATAATACGAATCTTAGCTTTTCTTTTGAAGAGGCGAAAAAAGAGTTAATAATGGTTTTTGAAGATTTGCGGGAGGAAACAAAAAAAATAGGTAATCGCGATCCTGCTGTAACATGTATGGAAGAAATAATTCTGTGTTATCCATATATTAAGGCAATCATTTTACATAGAATAGCTCATTTTTTGTATATAAATAAAATTTATGTTTTAGCGCGAATCTTAAGTGAAGAAGCACATTCTTTAACAGGTATTGATATTCATCCGGGAGCTAAAATTGGAAAGAATTTTTTCATAGATCATGGTACGGGCATAGTAATTGGTGAAACATGTATTATAGGAAATAATGTAACTCTATATCAAGGAATAACTTTAGGGACATATTCCTTTAAAAAAAATAGTAAAAAACCTCTTGATTTGAAATCGAAAAGACATCCCACAATTGAGGATAATGTAACTATCTATGCAAACGCAACAATATTAGGGGGAGGAACTATTATAGGAACAAATAGTATTATTGGGAGTAACGCATGGATTGCAAGTAGTGTTGCTGCAAATTCGACTGTGAAAGCTAATTCTATTATACAGGCTAATGGTATAAAGGAGTAGATACTATGACTCGAACATATTATGTAAAAATTACTGAGAGAATAGAAGAAGATGAACTGAGAGGGCTCATATCTAGGGTTTCAGAAACACGAAGAGTAGAAGTGCTAAAGAAAAGGAGAATGGAAGATCGAATTCAAGGAATTGTATCTGAGTTATTAATAAAATATGTATTACAAAAAACTTTTGGAATAAATTTGTATGAACTACAAATTTTTAGAGGTAAATATGGTAAACCATTTGCTAACGTACCAATTCAGTTTAATATTTCACATAGTAAAAATATAATATTGGCATCATTTAGTGACAGTTCAGAAATAGGAATTGATATTGAAGAAATAAAACCTATATCTATTCGAACATTAAAATCAATATTTTTACAGGAAGAATATGAATATGTTCAAAACCAAGAAGGAAAAGAACAACGATTGAATATGTTTTATAAGTTTTGGACGTTAAAGGAAAGCTATATTAAGTATTTGGGAACTGGTCTATATAGAGATATGAATACTTTTGGTTTTACACTAAATAATGGAATAACATTAAAAGATTTACTAAATCCATTTTACAAAGATAAAATTCAATTTATGACGGGTAAAATAGAGAATTATTACTACTCATTGTGTTGTAAAAAAGAAGAGAATATCCAAAAGTTTGAATATATAGAAATGGATCAAATTTTAAACAAAATATAAGGAGTGGCAATAATGATGGAAAAAATAAAGTTATTTTGTTGGCCGTTTGCAGGAGGATCAGCCAGTTACTATTTGTCATGGAAACAGTATTTAAAAACAAATATAGAAATTATACCGGTGCAACTTTCGGGAAGAGGTGAAAGATATACAGATACACCATATAATAATTTCTATGATATTGCGGAAGAGGGATACGATTATTTAAAAAAGAATATTGAACCAGAAGAAAAATTTGCCTTTTTTGGACATAGTATGGGCAGTTGGATAGTATATGAAATCTGCAGAAAAATCAAAGGTACTAAATATGAAAAAAATCTTATTCATGTATTTTTTTCTGCGAACAGAGCTCCATTTTATAAATATAAAGAGAAACAAATTCACACTTTGCCAAAGGATGAGTTTATCTCAGAAATACTCAAGTTAGGAGGTGGAAAAAGAGAAATATTAGAAAATAAAGAATTTGGAACAATTTTTATTGATATTTTAAGAAAAGACTACACATTAATAGAAGAGTATGAATGTACTCAAAATGATCTCATACTTGAGTGTGGTGTTAGTGTATTTAATGGTTTCCAAGATAATATTCCATATGGAGGATTATTGGCATGGAATGAATGTAGTAAAAATGAAATTCAACTAATGAATTTTCAGGGTAATCATTTTTTTATTGATAGCGATAAAGAAAATGTATTAGGAACTATTGAACAAATATTATTAGCATATAAATAAAAAGAAAAGGAGTGAATAATGATGCAAGATTTAATGAATAAATTTGTACAAAATCATGAATTAAGAAACAGAGGAATTACAATTATAGAAGAAGAGCAAGAAAAGTTTGTATCATACCAAGCGATTTATGAAAAAGCACTTTGCTATTTAAAGAAATTTCATGATTTTGGAATACATAAAGGTTGTGAAGTACTATTTCAGACAGAAAATATAGAAGAATTTGTTTATACTTTTTGGGCTTGCCAAATGGGATGTATTACTGCTGTTCCAGTTGATATTGGAGAAAATGCTGAAAACATAGAAAAGATTTTCAGAATTTGGAAAAGTTTAAACAATCCTTTTTATCTGTCACAAAAATATACTTTTCAATTATTATCAAAGCACAAAGATAATTATGAGAGTGAATTTGGCAAAATTGAAAGTAGGACTTTATTTTATGAGGACGTTACTCAAAACGAAATAATAGAAGAATTTGATATAAATGATCATGAACATGACTATGTATCATTGATTCAGTATTCTTCTGGTTCCACCGGTACTCCAAAAGGAATTCCGATTTTATATAATTCTTTATCTATTCATGTAAACGCATTAGCTAAAAGAGAATGTGTTACGAGTAGTGATAAAATGTTAAATTGGGCGCCGTTAAGCCATAATTTAGGATTGGTATCAGTGCATATTGTAGGAATTTTTTGTGCAGTCAATCAATATTTGATGTCGAAACAGCTATTTGTACGAAATCCATTACTTTGGATGAGAAAAGCAAGTGAACACAAGATAACAATGATTTATGCGCCTAATTTTGGATATAAATATTTGTTGACACATTACAAAGCAACGCAAAACGAAAAATGGGATTTGTCAAATATACGTATTGCATTTAATGGGGCCGAACCAATTAACTATAAACTTTGTAGGGAATTTGTTAATACTCTAAAAAAATATGGATTGCATGATAATGTTATATATCCAGCATATGGGTGTTCGGAAGCAACTTCTGTTATATCCATTCCTGAGGTTGGACGAGATATAAAAGTATATTATGTGGATCGAAGATATTTGAATATAGGGAAACAAATTGTCTTATGTGAAAAAAGTGATAAAAATGCTATTGCTTTTGTAAGTGTAGGAGAACCAGTAGATAATTGCGAAGTACGTGTTTGTGATGAGAATAATAATAAACTTGAGAATTTTAAAGTGGGATATTTGCAAGTGAGGGGCGAAAATGTAATAGGAGAATATTACAATAATGTGTCTGCTACTAAAGATGCCTTTGTAGAGAATGATTGGTTTAACACAGGTGATTTATGCTTTAGAGATGGGGAGTCGGTTGTCATTACTGGTAGGGCAAAAGAAATTATTTTTGTTAATGGACAAAACTATTATCCCATGGATATAGAACGTGTAGTAGAAGAGGAAGATGAAAGATTAATTGGAAAAATTGCATGTTGTGGTATTTTTAGTGAAGATATCCAAACAGATAAAATTTATTTCTTCTTGGAAATATCTAGTCTTAGTTTTAACGATTTTTCTGATCTTAAATTAAAAATATTAAAAAAAGTAAGAGAAGGATTAGGTTTGTATGTAGAAAAAGTAATTCCAGTTATAAAACTTGAAAAGACCCAAAGTGGAAAAATGCAACGTTTAAAAATGGAAAAACAATTTATACAAGGAGCATATGATTCACTATTGGAAAAATATGGTGTTATAAAGGAGCAAAGTAACACAAGTGGAAGTGACGTAAAAATGACTATTTTAAATATATGGAAGGAAATTTTAAATAATAACAGTATTAGTGAAGAAGATAATTTTTTTGATTTAGGCGGTAGTTCAAGTCTTTTGATTTTATTGACAACTAAAATTGAAGAAAGATTCCCAGATTGTATTTCTGCTATCGATATTTTTGAGGCACCTACGGTAAAGGAACTATCGAAATTAGTTATAGATAGAATTAAAGAATAAAGGAGAAATAAAAATGAAAGAATTAGGAATTATTTTTTCTGGACAAGGCTCACAATATCCCGGTATGTATAAAGACCTTATTTCATTGTATCCAGAAGGAAAATATCTTTTTGAAAAGGCTAGTACGATTTGTGATTTGGATTTGATAGATTTATGTTCTAATGCTCCAGAAAATACATTAAGAGAAACAAGAATTGCACAATTAAGTACGGTGGTTTATAGCATTGCAGTTTATAAATATTTTTTAAAAGAAAATGGAATTCTCCCCAAATTTTTTGCAGGTCACAGTGTGGGAGAATATTCTGCCTTAATTGCTGCAAAAGTTCTTAGCTTTGAAGAGGGTATTCATTTGGTAAATAGAAGAGGGGAATTGATGCAAAATTATGTAAAAAAAGGAGGAATGTTGGCAATCATAGATGGTAATGTTTTAGATATCGAGGAATATTGTAAAAATCATAGTTCATTAGAAGATGAAATTGTTGTTTCAAATTATAATTCTGATAATCAAATTATTATATCAGGTACTACAAACCAAATTTCAAAGGCTAAAACTTATTTTGAGGGTTTAAATATCTCAGTAAAGCCCTTAAATGTTAGTGGCGGATTTCATAGTCCATTAATGAGATCAATAGAGGAACCATTTGCTAAAGAATTGACACAATGTAATTTTTATCCGAATATCAATACTATTTTTTCAAATGTTGACGCGGAGCCATATGAAAATGAAGATGATATTCGATTAAAACTTAAAATGCAATTAAGTAAACCTGTTTTATGGAATAATATCATGCACGCTTTAAGAAGAAGTCAGGTAGAAACAATTATTGAGTGTGGTCCCCAAAAAACACTTACAAATTTATTCAGAAACGTATCAGGTATTGAGGCATATTCGTATTTAAGAGAGAGCGAACATGTAAGGCAATTGTTACATGAGAAATATTCGTGCTCTAAGTGTATTAAAGATTTGATAGAAAGAGGTTTGACCATAATTGCATGTACATATAATTACAATGACGATTTGGAAACATATCAGAATGAAGTAATAGAGAATGGAAAAAAATTAAGAAAGTTGAGTAAAAATTATCAGATTGAAGAATTTGATAGATTACTTATACAAGAAATAATTAGTTGTTTACTTAAAATGCTAAATGGGAAAAAAATAAGTAGTGATGAACAAAGAGATCGGTTATTGCAATGGAAAAATGATACGTCCAATATTAAACTACAAACGATTTTAGAAGAAGAATTGAAACGATTCTATTAAAAGGCGGTAATGTATATGGATGAGAAAAATAATATTATGGATATTGCTGTTGTAGGTATGGCAATAAAAATACCACAAGCAGATAGTTTGGAAGAGTTTTGGAATGTTATAGTAAATCAACGAGATACTGTAAATATATTGTCCGATAAAAGAAAGAGATGGTTAGAAAAGTATTTAAAAGGAATGTTGCCTAATGGTAGAAAAACAGATATTTATCCAGAAGGTGCGTATATTGAAAATATCGAAGAGTTTGATAATGAACTGTTTGGTATAACTCCCAAAGAATCCGAGTTGATCGATCCAAATCAAAGAATATTTTTACAGGTTGCATTTAAGGCATTAGAAGATGCAGGATATCCAATAAATTTCATAAAGAATAGTAATACAGGTGTATATGTTGGATTTGGAGATGATTCAGACTATTATGCACTTGTTGAAGAATTACAGAGTCAATTTGTTGATGTTGCAAAAACAGGAAATTTACGTCCGGTGATAGCAAGCAGATTATCATATATTTGGGATTTGAAAGGGCCAAATATGATGATTGACACTTCGTGTTCTTCTGCATTGTCAGCTATACATGTGGCTGCGAAAGCACTTAGGGATAAAGAATGTGATATGGCAATTGCAGGAGGGATAAAACTTAGTATATTGCCTAATAAAAATAATTCTAATATAGGTGTGGAATCATTGACTTATAAAACAAAGCCATTTGACAATAGAGCAGATGGAACAACTTGGGGAGAAGGTGTTGGTGTAGTAATCTTAAAACGACTAGAAGATGCTCAAAATGAACATGCTAAAATATATGGAGTAATAAAAAGGAGTACAGTTAATCAAGATGGAAAATCAGCAGGGATTACAGCACCCAGTCAAAAAGCCCAAGAGAATCTACTTATAGATACTTGGAACTCTCCTTTAATTAATCCAGAAGATATTTGTTATGTAGAAACTCATGGAACAGGGACAATATTGGGAGATCCAATAGAGTTTGAAGGGTTAAAAAGAGCTTTTAGTCATTTTACAGATAAGAAGCAATTTTGTGCGATCGGAAGTGTTAAGGCAAATGTAGGACACACAGTACATGCGTCAGGGGTTATAGGATTAATAAAAGTTCTTTTATCAATCAAACACAAGACTATACCGCCTTTGACAAACTTTAAAGTAGCTAATCAAAATATTGTTTTTGAAAATAGCGCTCTTTTTATACCGACAGATGAAATCCATGTTAAAAAGAAAATGCTTTGCGGAATTAGTTCTTTTGGTGTAAGTGGTACAAATGTTCATATGTTAATACAAGAAGTAGAAAACACACAAGAAGTAGTAAATACAAAACACTCTGATACGAGATATTATTTGCCGCTTTCAGTTAGAAATCAGAAAGACTATAAAAAGTTGCAAAAACAATATATCGAATTTTTAGAAAAAAATACATATATTACTCCTAAAGAACTCTGCTACAGTGCGTTATATAGAAAAAATCACTATAGTTTACGTAGCATTGTTATATTTGAAAACATAGAAGAATTGAAAAATATTTTTAAACAGGGAGAGAATAACAAAAATTGGATATTTCCAAATGATGAACTAGAAAAAATACCTGATTTATATAAGGAATTTCTTATTGGAAATAGTACAAAAAATTTTATAAACTTAGAAAACAATTCTATAAGATATGTTACATTACCGGGAACAATATTTCATAATAAGGATTATTGGTTAAAAATCCCGGAAAACTTTACAAAATCTTCTGGAATGCAATTATCAAAGGATATATTAGCAGATACATCGGAAGAGTATATGTTAACTGGTAGAAAAAATGGAAAATATACAAATACAGAAAGAAAAGTATCAGATATTTTGCAAAAGCTTACAGGTGTAAAGGAAATAGATATATACATGAACTTTGGCGAAATGGGAACAGATTCTATACTTTTAACTAAATTTGTTAATTTGTTAAATGAAAAATTAGAACTCAGGTTAAAAATTGTTGATATTTTTTCACAACCTAATATTGTAAGTTTATCACAATATATTGATACAAGAAAAGCAATAACCGAGATAAATGTAAGAGATAATCAGGAAACTATTCAGTCAAGTGATATTGCAATTATAGGTATTTCAGCTAAACTTCCTAAATCTAATAATATTTTTGAATTTTGGAATAATCTAATAAAAGAAAAAGATTGCAAAACAACACTAAAAAGAGAAAGGAAATATTCGTGCGAAAAATATTTGACGTACATAAATGATTTGAATAAAAATGATTATTTTGCTGAAGGAGGATATATAGAAGATTATAATTGTTTCGATTACAAATTTTTCAATATAACACCTAAAGAAGCTGAACTAATGGATCCACATCAGAGAATAGTTTTAGAGGAGTCTTGGAAAGCCCTTATTGATGCTGGATATACCGAAGAAAGTATTTACGGAACAAATACAGGTGTGTATATAGGCTACACAAATGATTTTAGATTTAATTATTGGAAAATGGTTAATGATATTGAACCTGATTCTTATAGTATGGCGGTAGCTCCCAATCTTTCTTCTATTATTCCTAGCAGGTTATCTTATGTATTTAATCTAAAAGGACCTAGTATGTTAATTGATACGGCATGTTCCTCATCTTTAGTTGCAATTCATACAGCATGTGAAGCGTTAAAAAATAATATCTGTGATACAGCAGTCGCAGGAGGAGTGCGGATTAATTTACTTCCTATTTGCAATACAAACAAAAATGTAGGGATAGAATCTCCCAATTTTTCACTTTTTGCGTTTGATGAAGAGGCAAATGGAACTGTATGGGGAGAAGGAGCGGTCGTATTTGTATTACAAAGGTTAGAAGATGCTAAGAAGGAAAAAAAGCATATATACGGTATTATTAAAGGAAGTGTGGTTAATCAAGATGGTATGTCTGCTGGAATTACAGCTCCCAATCCGCAAGCACAAGTTGAAGTCTTAACAAAGGCATGGGAGGTTGCAAAGATCAATCCAGAAAACATGGCATATATAGAATGCCATGGAACGGGAACAAATTTAGGAGATCCTATTGAAATTGATGCTATTACTAATGCGTTCAAAAAGCATACTAATAAAAAACAATTTTGCGGTATAGGAAGTGTTAAGTCAATGATAGGTCATTTGGATGCTGTTTCAGGAGCAGCAGGATTATTAAAAGTGTTACTTGCAATGCAATATGATCAGCTCCCGGGTAATATCAATTTTCGGACATCGAATAAGGCTATTACATTTGAAGAAACACCCGTTTATTATTTGAAACAAAAACGAAATTGGCCATGTATGGAAAACAGCAGGAGAATAGCAGGAGTAAGTTCTTTTGGATTTAGTGGAACAAATTGTCATTTAGTTGTAGAAGCAAATGATGTGAAAAATAGTTTTGATACTAGCGATGAGAAATGTAATTATTTATTTGTTTTGTCGGCTAAGTCTAAAAAAGCGTTAAAGAATCTGTTAAAGGAATATAATACATTTTTTAAAACAAATAGCCTGTCTTCATTAGGAAATATTTGTTATACCTTATGCAAATCAAGACCGCACTACAGTGAACGTATAGCGTTTGTTGTAAAAAATATAGATGAGCTAAATGAAATGATTAATTGCTTTAATAATTATAATGATGATGAATTTGAAAGTAACTGCGAAAAGCTAAAGAGTATGTATCGAAAAGATAATACGGGTATTTTTAATATGGCTCTTGAGTTTATGAATGGCTATGTTCCAAAATGGAAAACTTTATATCCTGATGGAAAGTATGAGGTTGTACCACTTCCTACCTATTCTTTTGAGAGAAATGTGTGTTGGGTTACAATCCCAAGCAAGTCGGTAAAAAACAAAGTAATTAAAGAATATATGGATAATAAGGAGAGTAATGAAAATTCGGCAAATATAATTTTACATGGACGCAAAGAAAATAATTATTCAGATCTCGAAATAGGAATTGCTTTAATATGGAAACAGGTAATCGGATTCTTCGAAATAGATGTTACTAGTGATTTCTATGAAATAGGGGGACATTCGATTGCGATGATGCAGATAGTGAATGCTATACAGAGTAAATACAATGTAGCATTATCTTATTCGGATTTTAATGAAAATTCTACAATTGAAAAATTGGCTAAAATTGTTGAATTCCAAAATGGTGAAACGATTTCAGTGAAGTATCCGCATATTACTCCAGAGAATATGACATTATATGAGGAGTTTCCATTAACTGATATACAAATGGCTTATTTACTTGGAAGAAGAGAATCTTTTGAAATGGGCGGAGTATGTACACATGTATATTTAGAAGTTGTAACCGAATTAGATTTATTACGATTGGAAAGAAGTTTAAATAAGGTTATAGCACGACATCCAATGTTACATGCCATAGTTAAAGCTGATGGAAAACAAAGAATTTTACAAAATGTACCGTATTATCGGATTAAAATTCAAGACATTTCATGTAGTGATAAAAAGCAACAAGAGGAAGCAATCCAAGAAGAAAGAAACTCCATTTCTCATCATGTGTTTGAGGCGGAGGAATGGCCAATGATAGGTATATCTGCATTAAAAATCGAAAATAATAAACACTACTTATTTATTGAGTTTGACATGTTGATTGCAGATGGAAGTAGTTTACAAATTATAGGAAACGATTGGATGGCATTTTATGAAGACGAAAATTGTGAACTGCCTGAATTGAAATTTACTTTTAAAGATTACATGAGAGGAATGGGGGAATTAAAAAAGAGCGAAATATATAGAAGAGATAAAAACTTTTGGATGAAACGTTTAGATACTTTTCCTGATGCTCCAAATATCCCGTTTGTTACAAAACCTGATCTTATATCAAGACCACATTTCAAGAGATTATCAGTTACTTTTGATAATAGAAAATGGAGTATGATAAAAAATATGGCACAGAAACTAAAAGTATCCACTTCAGCATTGTTATGTGCTGCATATGCAGAAGTTCTCGCATATTGGAGTAATCAACCGCATATAGGTATTAATTTAACTGTGTTTAATCGATATCCTTTTAACAAAGATGTTAACTTTTTAGTTGGGGATTTCACGTCAGTCATGTTAGTCGAAATTGACTTTACAAAGACAGATATATTTGAGGAAAGAGTAAAAGGAATACAAAAAGAGATTATGCAAAATTTGGAACATAGACATTACGATGGTGTGGAATTTATAAGAGAGTTGGCAAGAAGGCAAAATCGTATTGGCGAACCAATTATGCCATTTGTATTTACAAGTATGTTGTTTAATGAGGAAGAAAATCCATGGGATAAATTAGGGAAAACAGTTATGGGGCTAAGTCAGACACCACAAGTCTATTTGGATTATCAGGCAGGAGAAATGGGAGGACAACTTGTTATTAATTGGGACTATGTAAGTGAGATATTTGATCAATGTATGATTAATAGTATGTTTAAGCAATATATCGAAATATTAGAATTTTTTGCAGAAGGGCAGGAATAGGATTATGGGTTATAATTTGTTTGAAAAAATGAATAGTGAAGCTAATGTAGAAAGAATTTATGCTCAGTATAATGCCACAGATAAACAATTTCAACGATGTACACTTGTAGATCTCTTCAATAAAACGGTGGAGAAATATCCGGATAATATAGCGATCAAAAATGGAAGCGAAATAATTACATATGATGAACTAAATGAAAAAGCAAAAAAAGTTGCTAGTGATTTAAAAACAGTAGGTGTTCAGCCAGGAGATAGGGTAGGAATTATTGTATCAAGAAAAATTTCCACGTTAGCTAATATTATTGGTTCTTTAATGATTGGTGCAGCATATGTTCCTATTGAGGCAGAGTTTCCAGAGGAACGTAAGGTATTTATTGTAAATAATAGTAAATGTAAAGCTTTGTTAGATGGGCAAAATCCTCCGGAAATTTATAATACAGTAAATGCTGAAAATATAGAAGATGACTTTGAAGCAACAGCGTACATTATTTATACTTCTGGAAGTACAGGGCATCCTAAAGGTGTTGAAATATCAAATAAATCTGTTGTGAATACAATTTTAGATATGATTGATAAATTTAATATCAATGAGAAAGATAAAATACTAGGATTATCCTCTATGTGTTTTGATTTATCGGTATTTGATATTTTTGCTTCATTTTCAACTGGGGCTACATTGGTTCAAATAGAGGATCCCAGGGATGTATCAGAAATTTTAACTCTGATTGAAAGAGAAGGTATTACTATTACAAATTCAATCCCTTCGACTATGGAATTATATGTAAACAATAGTAGAGAAGGTTATACAAATGATACATTAAGGCTTTCTTTACTAAGCGGTGATTGGATTGCCTTGAATTTACCAGATAAAATAAAAAGACTATTTCCTAATTGTAATGTTATAAGTCTTGGAGGTGCTACGGAAGCATCTATTTGGTCTATCTATTATCCAATAGAACACGTAGAAGATGATTGGAAGAGTATTCCATATGGCTATCCTTTATCAAATCAAAAAATGTATATTTTAAACTATGAACATAAATTGTGTCCATATGGGATTGAAGGAGAAATTTATATAGGTGGACAGGGTATAGCAAAAGGATATATCAATGATGAAACCAAAACAAAAGAAGCGTTTATCGAACATAGAGTATTTGGTAGATTGTATAAAACAGGTGACTTTGGTGTAATGACACGAGAAAATTATATTCAATTCCTCGGAAGAAAGGATAGTCAGGTTAAGCTTCATGGATACAGAATAGAATTGGGAGAAATAGAATCTATTATGAAAAAATATCCTCATATTTTAGATGGGGCGGTTTCAATAGTGAAAAATGAAGCTGACAGTGATATACTTTGTGCTTTTTATGTGATGGATGAAAAATATCTTCCGGATTTGAAATTATTTATGAAATCATATTTACCTAATTATATGATTCCATCTGAATTTATAAAATTAGATAGTATTCCTTTGACTTCAAATGGAAAAGTAGATAGAAAGACATTGCAGACGAAAAAGATTCGCGAAAATGGTAGTGATCAAAAGAAAATCAATAATAATAATATGTTATTAGAACAAAAATTGATAGAATTACTAAAAAAGGTGTTCCCGGCAAAAGATAATATAAATGTAAATGATAATTTTTTTGAATTAGGATTAAATTCTATATCTATGGTAAGTTTCGTGGGGGAAATTGAAAAAGAATTAGGAATTCAGTTGAAATTTAAAGAATTTCTAAAAGCAAATAATATTCTAGAATTGACAGAAATTTTGCAAGAATCCACTACTGATATTCAATCATGTAACAATATTTATAAAGAAAGTGATAAAGATCATTTATACGAAGCTTTTCCAATTAGCGATGTGCAATTAGCATATTTTATGGGGCGTGATGAAGCGTTTGAATTGGGTGGAACATCAACGCATGCCTATGGAGAGATAGAGTCTACTTTAGATATAGAATTGTTTAATAAAAGTTTACAGAAGGTAATTGAACGGCATCCAGTTTTACGGTCTATTGTTTTGCCTGATGGTACTCAACAGATATTAAGTGATGTTGAGGAGTATCATATAGATTCAATTGATTATTCTTATTTGACGGAAGAAGAATTTCAAGAGAAAGTTTTAAAAGAGAGGGAACAGTCATCACATCATGTTTTTAAACCAAATGAATGGCCACTATTTTCATTTAAAATATTTAAAACACCACATAATACAAATTATTTTTTTATTGAATTTGATTTGTTAATTGGTGACGGAATGAGTATGAGGATTTTGGTAAATGAAATTATGAAGTTTTATAATGATCCTCAACTTGTGTTGCCCCCATTAGATTATACTTTCAGAGATTACATGATTGCATTGGAGAATTTTAAAGAATCTGAAGAGTATAAAAATGCAAAGAAATATTGGATGGATAAAATTGATGAATTCCCAAGTGCACCAAGTCTCAATTATATAGCAAAGCCTAAAGATATTCAAAATCCGCACTTTGATAGAGTTGAGTGGACTTTATGTGAGAAAGAATTAGAAAAATTAAAAATTATTGCAAGAAAACACAATGTAACAATTTCATCTGTTTTATGTACTACATTTGCGAAAGTTTTAGAATATTGGAGCAATCAGTCACATTTTGCAATTAATTTAACAGTGTTTAATAGAAAAAATTTCCATCCAGATGTTAATAAAATAATAGGTGATTTTACATCTACGATGTTACTCGATGTAAATCTTGAGGATTCAGATGAGTTTTGGGTAGCGTGTAAAAAAATTCAAGCAGTTCTGATGGAGGCATTAGAATATAGGGATTATAATGGTGTTGAATTCATTAGAGAAATTGCCAAATATAGACATCAAGAAAATATGGCCATTATGCCTATTGTATTTACAAGTATGATATTTGAAGAAAGCAACCGCCAGGAAAATTACGTTGATTCTATTGGAGAATCTAAGTATGAAAGAAGTCAAACTTCACAAGTTTTTCTGGACTTCCAGGCAAGTGATGATAATAATCAGTTAAAGATGAGTTGGGATTACGTAAAAGAATTATTTGATGAAAAATCCATTCATGATATGTTTTCTTCTTATATAAAGTTGCTTTCTTACGTTATAGAAGGAAAAGAGCTAATTCAAATAGAGCTGCCGGAAAGTGATAGAGATTATATTGAACAATATAATTCAACAGAGGAATATATTCCTCAAGGGTTGTTATATGAATCTTTGTATACAAATGCAAGATTAAGACCAAATGATATAGCGGTAAAGAATGGAAGTGAATCAGTAACATATCAAGAACTAAATAAACTATCTAATAAAATTGGAAACTATTTACATACACAGGGAATAGGAAGAAAAGATGTTATATGTGTATTAGTTAAACCAACAATCGAAACGATAGCTATTATTTATGGGATTTTAAAGGCAGGAGCCACATATGTTCCGATAGAAGCAAACTGTCCAGAGGAACGAATTAAATTTATTGTTGATAAGTGCAATGCCAAACTTTTACTTCAGAATTATCCTAAAAAAAGTATATGGGAATGTCTTAATGATGAAAATCTGAAAATATTAAATTCACCGACAGATTTAGCATATATTATCTTTACATCTGGAAGTACAGGAATGCCTAAAGGTGTGAAGATCACACACGAATCTGCCTATAATACTATTTTTGACATTAACGATAGGTTTAATGTATCAGATAATGATAAAATTTTAGGTGTTTCATCACTTTGCTTTGATTTATCTATATATGATATTTTTGGAGCGCATATAGCAGGAGCTACACTTGTACAAGTAGAAGATTCAAAAGATATAAATGAAATTTGTAGATTAATTAAAGAAGAGAATATTACTATCTACAATTCAGTTCCTGCCATTATGGGACTAATCGTTTCTAATATGGAACAAACCAGTAGTAATTTAAAAACTATACTTTTAAGTGGTGATTGGATTCCGAAAGAATTACCTGCAAAAATTCATGATATTTTTGGAAATGTTGAGATTATCAGCTTGGGCGGAGCAACGGAAGCAAGTATTTGGTCGATTTATTATAAGATAAATGAAGTAAAAGATGAATGGGATAGTATCCCATATGGAACTCCACTTAAAAATCAAAAAATATATGTGCTAGATAGTAAAAAAAGACTTTGCCCTATTGGTGTTGTGGGAGAATTATATATAGGTGGAAAAGGTGTTGCAACAGGATATATAGGAGAGTCCCAATTAACACATGAGGCATTTATTTCACACAAATTAGGCTATTTATATAGAACAGGTGATTTCGGTGTACTATCTAGAAACGGATATGTAAAATTCTTGGGGAGAAGAGATTCACAAGTCAAGATTGGAGGATATAGAATAGAATTAGGAGAAATTCAGAGTAAACTAAAATTAATAGAATCGATTAAAGAGGCAGTGGTTTTAGTTAAAGAAGGGAAAAATGGAAATAAATTTTTAAAGGCATATATCGAAACCAATGAAGAACTGCAAGAGGGATTTATTAAAGAAAAACTTGCTATGTATCTTCCTAAATATATGATACCTTATCAGATTATTATAGTAAAACAAATGCCTCTTACCCATAATGGAAAAGTGGATACAAAGACTCTGTTAGATCTTCCAGAAGAAACTTGTACTGAATCTGAAGTTTATGTTAAACCTCAAAATCATATTGAAAAAGAACTGTATGAATTATGGAAAGAAGTTCTAGAAATAGACGAATTTTCTCTTAATGAGAATTTTTATACTCTGGGTGGACATTCAATCACAATGATTAAATTGCTAGCATTAATGGAAAAAAGAATGAATGTAAAACTTTCATATAGTGATTTTATTCAAAATCCAACGGTATTGCAAAATGCCGCTCTTATAGAGAAAAAGAAATCAGAGGCAAAACCTCAGGTGGTTTATCCCAACATTATTGTTGAAAAGGATAAGGAATATGACGCATTTGAATTAACAGATATTCAGATGGCATATTTAGTGGGAAGAAATGCAGCATTAAAATCTGGTGGAATTTCAACACATATGTATACAGAAGTAAAGACAGAGCTTGATTTGAGTAAATTTAATATTGCTTTAAATAAGGCAATTTTACGTCATGGAATGTTACGAGCTGTTATTTTAAAAACAGGTAAACAGAAAATTTTAAAAAATGTGCCAGAATATAATATTCATGTTGAAGATATTTCAAATTTGAAAGAGTCAGATCAGCTGGAAAAGATTATAGAAAAGCGAAAAAAATTATCGTCACATGTGTTTGAAACAGATCAGTGGCCACTATTTAATTTTGAAGCATATTATTTGGGAGATGGAATAAGTTATTTGTTTGTAGAATTCGACCAATTGATTGCAGATGGAACTAGTATACAAATTATTACGAATGATATTCTAGATTTTTATTATCATCCGGATATCCCAATTTATAATTCAAATATTTCATTTAGAGATTATATGAAGACGTATTCTGCCATGAAGAACCAAGATACATATATAGATGACTATAACTATTGGCAAAATAAACTAATTACTTTCCCAGAAGCCCCTATACCGCCTATAAAAAAGTCAGGCTTACAGGATAAAAACTGGACTTTTGAGAGATTGAGCATGATTTTTGATAAAGAAGAATATGAAAGATTAAAGAAATTTGCTATGGATCATGAAACAACTGTATCAGTAGTTTTATGTGCTGCATATTCAAAAGTATTAAGTACATGGAGTAACCAGTCTAGAATTGCATTAAATCTAACCTTGTTTAATCGATATCCATTCCATGAAGATGTCGATAAATTAGTAGGAGATTTTACATCCGTACTATTGTTAGATATTGATTGTGCCGAATATGGTAATTATGAAGATTTGTGTTTAAATATTCAAAACACGTTAGCTGAAGCTATGGAACACAAATTGTATGAGGGTATTCAGGTTATTAGAGATCTTGCTAGGATAAAGGGAATGGTTAATCAGCCAGTTATGCCGATAGTATTTACTAGTATGCTTTTCGGAGAGGAGAAAAATTCAAACTATAAAATTGGGAGTCAAGAATATACCTCTACTCAAACGACACAGGTATATTTGGATCATCAAGCTAATGACATGGATGGAAATCTTAATCTTACATGGGATTATGTATCTGATTTATTTGATGAAGAAATTATTCGAAAAATGTTCAAACAATATATAGATAATATTAAAAGTATCATTAAAGGGAATATTTTTTTCGAAGAAGAACTCAGTGATGTCGATTCAGAAATAATTGAACAATACAATATGACAGATACTAGGAAAGCAGAAATAACGTTAATTGATTTATTTCAAGAAACTGTGAAAAAATATCCTAATAATCCTGCTATTATTGATAAAGAAACAATAATAACCTATGAAGAAATGAATGGCATGGCTAATCAAATGGCTAATTATTTAAAGCAACAAGGGATACAAAAAGGTGACAAGGTTGCTGTTTTAGGTTACCGAAATAATACTGCAATTATAGGTATTATGGGAATTCTTAAACTTGGAGCTGTATTTGTTCCACTTGATCCAGGAGTTCCTGAACAAAGAACAAAGTATATTCGGGAAAATAGCGAATGGAAGTATTTGCTAGATACAAAAAAGGAAAATGAATGGAAAAACTTTTCGAATGAATATGAAATGATATCAATAGATAGTAATTCATTGGCATATATTATTTATACTTCAGGTAGTACAGGACAGCCTAAAGGAGTAATGATTTCAAATGCAGCAGCTGTAAATACTATTTTGGATATAAATAAAAAGTTTAATATTACTTCTAATGATAAAATAGCCGGAATTTCTTCGTTATGTTTTGATCTTTCTATCTATGATATTTTTGGAACATTTGCAGCCGGTGCAAGCTTAGTTATTATAGAAAATCAACGCAATATGCAAGATGTTATGAATTGCATAGAAAAGAATAAGGTTACGGTATGGAATTCTGTTCCGGCTATTATGGATATGGGGATTCGCTATATTAATAATTCAAAAAATACTGATTATATTTGGGAACAAAATAGCTACGAGTATGTGGTGAATAATAAAAAAATGTATTGGTCTCCGGCAGCAGTTTGGAAAATTAAAGATAATACACTGTATGTGAATAAAAAAGCTTTTAATGATCCATTTATTGTAAAACTTTTACCTGAATTATACTTTTTTGTTCAAGAAGGAAAAAGTAAACAAGAAATTCTAGATGAATTTTCTGATTTGTCAGCAAACCGCCTAGAGGAATATATAAATCAATTTATTGATGACCATATTTTAGTAGATTCTATTTTAACACCTGAAGAACTCTTTGGAACTCAAGATAATCTATTCCAACATACATTTGGACAACGCCTTATCTATGATGCAGAGGCATATCAGAAGTTTAAAAATGTACAAATGCGTAGGCACCTAGAGTATTCTGGGGAAAGTACTAAATTACCAAGAGATTTTAAATATCCAGATGTAATCAAAAACAGGAAGAGTACTAGAGTATTTAATGAAAAAGAAAAAATTCCATTCAATACATTTTCAGCAGCTATATCTGTGTTTGCACAAAGAAATGAGAATGGAAAAGAAAAATATAACTATTCGAGTGCAGGTGGCTTGTATCCAATTGATATATTCATATATATAAAAAATAATAGAGTAGAGGATATGAGGGCAGGTTTATATTATTATAATCCTATTAGTAGTGAATTGATATTAGTTAAAGCCGGAGAAATTATTTCTTCAGATGCGCATTATTTTACTAATAAATCAATTTTTCATTCATCCGCTTTTTCTGTATTTTTTATCTATAATGCAGCAGTTACTATGCCTAGATATGGAGGTGCGGGGTATGAGTATGGTTTTATTGACACAGGAATTATGACTGCTCTTTTCACACAAATTTGTCAGCATTTAAATTTAGGAACATGTTCGATTGGGGATATGAATTTCTCAAAAATATCAGACATATTTAAATTAAATTCTGGACAAATGTGGATTCATACTGTTGAATGTGGAATAAAAAAAGAAAATGGTGAATTAACACTGTTGCCATTAGCCAAACCTAGAAAAGAATCTCAGTTTACTAATACTTCTTTACGCATAGTGATGTTAAGTGGAGATTGGATTCCAAAAGAACTACCAGCTAAGATTCGATCATATGCACCTAATGCTAAGGTAGTTAGTTTAGGGGGAGCAACGGAAGCAAGTATTTGGTCAATATATTATCCTATTGGAGAAGTTGATAAAAAATGGAAGAGTATTCCATATGGGTATCCTTTAGGCAATCAGAAAATATACATTATGAATACACAAGGACATGTTTTGCCGGTAGGAGTGAAAGGAGAAATATGTATTGCTGGTGCAGGTGTAGCAGAAGGGTATTGTAATGATAAAGACAAAACTGAGAAAGCATTTGTTACATATCCTCAGTATGGCAGAGTTTATAGGACGGGAGATTTTGGAATATTGCATAAGGAAGGATATATTGAATTTTTGGGTCGAATGGATTATCAGGTAAAATTAAACGGATATAGAGTCGAGTTGCAAGAGATAGAAAATGCTATACTTCAAAATCCGGAAATAGAGAATTGCGTAGTGAAAATGCAAAAAAATCTAAAAGATAATTTTTTAATAGCATATTATACTGCAAAGCATAATGTAAATGAAACAATATTAAAAACATCATTAAGGAATCTTTTGCCAAGTTATATGATCCCTAAATACTTTATGAGAATTGATAAATTTTATCTCAATAGTAATGGCAAAATCGAGAGAGATAATTTGCCTGAGTTCAAAATAGGAATTCGTAGAAGAGAACGATATGTGTCAGCGAGCACAGATATTGAAAAAAAGATTTGTAGAATGGTAGAGGATATATTACAAATTTCAGATGTAGGTCTTAACGATGACTTTTTTGAAATAGGTGGAGATTCTATAAAGGCAACTGAATTTATCGCAGCTATAGAAACGGAATATAAAGTAAAAATAGGATTTGAAATATTTGAAAAATCAAAGATCTCAGAGATAATTGAGATAATAGAAAAAAAGAGAAGGGAGGAAGAAGAAATGAGCATAGAAAATGTAGAACTGATTAAAAAAGGTCAAAATCATCATAAAAAATGTTTCCTTTTTAGTGAGGTTAGAGGGTCTATTGATCAGTATTATCCTCTGGTTAAGACAATTAAAGAAGATTATTCCATATATGGAGTAAAAGACAATTGGTTCAAAGGATTAAGTGCTATGAACGTGACTTTAGAGAAATTAGCAGAAAAATATGTTGATGAAATTATTTCTTTATCAAGTGATGAAGATGATATTGTGTTGGGAGGTTGGAGCTTTGGAGGGCTTTGGGCTTTAGAAGTTTATAAGCAACTGAAAGATCGTAGAAAAATAAAATATCTTGCAATTGTAGATTCTCTACAGCCAGGAGTTGAACTAGATACAATAGAAGAATTTACTTTGAAAGAAGAAAAAGGTATCGTGCAGAAGTATATATCACCATTGATTGATTTGGAATCAGTAACGGATACAGAAATGCTTTGGCATATAGTCATTCAATATTTCAGAGAAAATGTAGATTCTTTTGAAAAATTTAAAAATAGTTTTGGAAATCTAAGCTTTGTTTTGCAAGAATCTGAACCAGAAGAATGTATTAAAAAGTTTAACCTATTTCGTACGCTATCTAATGCTCAAACCAAATATAGAGAGATTGATGTAAGTTACAGTGTACCAGCATTATTAGTAAAAGGTACAAAATCATATATCAATATGAATTTAGAAAAATGGAAAAATATTTTTAGACATCATCAAATTTTAGAGTATCCTGTAGATCATAAACAGATTATTCAGAACACAGTGGCGTCCAGATGGATTGAAGAGCTTAATAAAAAAATATAATAATCAATCAAAAGTTCTCCCCCCCTTTTTTTAGTGATAGGGGGGGAGAAGAGAAAGGGATTATATGAACAAAAATGTTGAAATTGTAGGAATTGGGATAGAGTATCCGAGTTATGGAATGGTAGATTATAGTGGATTAGAAAAATACTATAATGAAAAAAACATACGAATTAAGAGTTTAATGAAAATTCTAGGTAAAGAAGGCAGATACACGAGAAAAAATGATGATGATTATTTTCAATTTTTAGAAATCTCCTCTAAAAAAGCTTTAAAAGCAGCTAATTTAAGTGTAAGTGATTTGGATATGGTAATCGTAGCTACTGATACGCCAGAGTATTTATCACCTACGAATGCTCTCAGAATAACAAATATCTTGAAAGCCAAAAACGTAAAGATAGCGTTTGACATGAATGCTAATTGTGCTTCAGGAATTGTTGCGATTGATCAAGCAAGTAGTTATATGAAAGTTAACAGGAGTATCAATACTGCATTAATTATTTGTGCTTTTATGGGAAGTAATATTTTTACGCCTGAGAACCCGGTTTCATACTGTACCTTTTCAGATGGAGTGTCATCAGTCATTTTAGAAAAAAAAGATAATTTGAGTGGGATTATAGATACTAACTATATGACGGATTGTTCATATATGAATATGGATGTTCTTCCCGCAAAAGGATTCTCGAATATTCTACGGAGTAAAGATAACAAAAATGAAGATATGAAATTAGGTACGGATCAAGGATTGGATATTTCATTTATTCCAGAAATATGGAAGGTGCAGCTTAATGAGTTATTGGCAAATAATAACTTAAATGCAGAAAATATTTCGCAATACCTATTTTCACAATTCTCTCTATATCATATAAAAAGCACTATTCAAAAAATGAATTTGTCAGACAAGCATTACACTTATGTTGGAGAAAAATATGGATACACAGGAGAATGTAGCCCAATATTTGCTTTATATGATGCAAGAAAAAAAGGGAAAATTAAACGGGATGATTTGATTATTTTGTGTGGGATAGGAGCTGGATATACTAGTGCAGCAATGTTGTATAAAGTAGGTAAGGAGGATTTAAACATTTATGAAAATTTATGATTTCTTATTAGAAAAATTTATTGAGATGGGTTTTCAAGAACAAGAATTATTAGGAAAAGAAGAATTTTATGAGTTGAATCTTTCTTCTCTTGAAAAAGTGGATTTAATCCTTGCAATTCAGGAAAAGTACGGCGTAACGTTGGAATTGGCAGAATTAGAAAGTATGAATATAGATACATTAGAAAAGTATATATCTAGGAGAGAGTAGTATGAAAAAAGAAACAAAAAATTTATGTAAATATTTATTGGAAGACAAAAGAAAATTGGATAAAACAGCTTTTTTTTATTGTGATCAAGAATATTCATATAAAGAATTATATACTCTGAGTTGTTTGTATGGAGAATACATAAGAAAGAGGGTATATCCTGGGAATAAAATGATAATTCATATTGTTGATCAACCTAAAAGTATTTTCCTTTTTTTAGGAGCAATAAAAGTAGGGGTACATCCTATTTTTTTGAATAGGAAACAAGATATTGAAAAAGTTATGGATATTATAAATGAAGAAGATATCCAATTAATTATATGTGACTATGACAAAATTAATGATCAACGATTTCTCCATATAGATGATATAAGTATAGAAAAAGAAAAAATTTTTCATAGTTTCTATACGCAGGAAAATGGAATATTTTCTATTTTTTCATCAGGCAGTGGAGGTAAGCCAAAATTAATTGCTCACAGTTATAATGATGTATTAGCATGTATTGAAAGTTCAGGTGAAAATGTGATCCATATTGAGAAAGAGGATATATTTTATTCGCAATCTAGTTTTGCATTTGCTTACGGTATAGTAAGTGGGCTTTTTTTACCATTTGCATATGGAGCAACTACTATTTTAAATAAAGATGGAAATATTTTTGAAATAGTAAAAACAGTTCAAGCAAGAAAACCAACACTTTTCTTTGCTGTTCCAGTTATATATAAAAATTTGATACGAATGGCTAAAATGAATGCAATATATTTTAATACAATTAGATTATTTATATCTGCAGGAGAACTTATGCCGTCACATATGATTCAAGAATGGGAAAATATATTTAAAAAAACAATTTTACAAGGTATTGGTAGTACAGAATTATTATACCTATATATATCAAACACTTTAGCTGATAATAAATATGGAAGCCTAGGAAAAGTATTACCAGGATATTTTGTAGAAATTAGAGATGAGAATGGAAGAAAAATTTATGAAGAAAATACAATAGGCGAATTATATATTCATGGCAATAGTTTGAGTTCGGATGTTTTTTTATATGATAATGTATCTAATGAAGCTGGGACTATTTGGCTAAAAACAGGAGATTTAGTAAGTAGGGACTCAGAAGGATTTTATTGGTATAAAGGAAGAAGTTTAGAAAGCTTCAAAATTAATGGGATGTGGGTAGATTCAACAAAAATAGTAGAGATAATTTTAGCGTTTGACAAAGTAAAGGAAGTAATAGTTACAGGAAAATTGTCAGAAACGGATACAACTAAAATTGTTGCGTATTTGCAAATTAAGGAAGAAATGGATGATGAAGATATAAAAAGAATTAAGGGAAATATATCTAAATTTATGGGAAGAGAGTTTGTTCCCAGTAAATTTTATATTATAGATGAATTCCCTAGAAATATAAATGGGAAAATAGATCGTAAAAAATTGTTGATGAAATCTGATTACAAAAAAGTGTTTTGAAAGGAAATAACATGAATCGAAAGGTTGCAATTATAGGAATGGGAAATGTGGGATCGACTATTGCATATACGCTACTTCTAAAAAAAAGTTGTGATAATTTAATTGTTACATGTAGAAATAAGAAATTATTATATGCTCAAATATCTGATTTAAAACATGCCTCTGTTTTAATAAATCATAATGTAAGTATTGAAGAAAGATCCTATTCAGAATTCGAAGATATAGATTTAATTATTTTTACTGCAGCAGCCCCTTTAATTTTAGGTCAAAATCGATTAGATATGTTAGAAACATCTAAAGAGATAGTTAAAGAAGTTATTCCACAAATCATGGCATCGGGATTTCATGGGATTATCATAGTGGTAACAAATCCTGTTGATATTGTATCGTATTTAATATATAAATTTTCAGGTTTAACAAATAAAAAAGTAATAGGAACGGGGACTTTTTTAGATACACTTCGACTAAAAAGAGAGAGATCTGAAGTATTTAACGTGGATGTAGCTAATATATCAACATATGTAGTTGGAGAGCATGGCGATTCTCAAGTGATTAGTTGGAGTAATACAATAATAGAGGGAGATGATATTGAAAAAGCAGCATATAAACGTGGTTTCCAAAATGTTAAAGATATAGAAAGAAATATAGAGAATAAGGTAAAAAGGGCAGGATGGGACATTGCTAATTTTAAAGGAGCTACAACTTATGGGATTGCTAATGCGGTAGCCGAAATTGTTGATTGTATTTTTTATAATGAAAATAAAGAATACACTTTATCTACACTAGATGAAGGTATATATTCTAGCGTGCCTGTCATATTAGGAAGATCTGGTATTCAAAAGAAATTAATGATAAAATACAGTATGTATGAACTAGAAAAGCTACAAAAATCTAAAAATATTATTAGAAGTGTTTCTGATATCGAATGAAAATTATTCATTGACTTTTTCTAAAATATAAAGTATCATATCATGTAAAGAAAATTTTGTGTTTATTTTGATAAGAATTTGTATATATGATAGATTATACAAAGTTTGGAATGGAGGGATTGCTATGGATGAAAAAGAAATCAAAATGAACTCCCGAGAAACATTTGATAGGCAAGCCAATTCATATGATCATGATATAAAAGGGCGGCATGCAAGAAGAATGTATCAAGTAGTATTGAATACATTAAATAATATTTCCTATTCGAATTTTTTGGATTTAGGGTGTGGAACAGGAGAACTAATAAAAATTATATTGGAAAATGATAATACAAAAAAGGGATTTGGAATTGATCTTTCGTCTAAAATGATTGAAGTGGCAAAAAAGAAACTGCCGGAAAGTGTAAGTTTGATGATAGGAGATAGTGAAAATTTGCCATATCCAAATCAATATTTTGATGTAATATATTGCAATGATTCATTTCATCATTATCCGAGCCCCGAAAATGTTATTAAAGAAGTTTTTCGAGTACTAAAACAGGGTGGAACATTTATTATTTGTGATTGTTGGCAACCATACCTAGGTAGAGTAATAATGAATACTTACATGAAATATAGTAAAGAAGGCGATGTGAGAATTTATTCTCAAAAAGAATTGGAAAATCTGTTACATATAGAATTTGAAACAGTAATATGGAAAAAACTTAGTAATACTTCATGCTTATGTATAGCTAAGAAAAGCAGGAGGAGAAATGAGTAAAATTAGAATAACAAAAGATCCAGAAGAAAGAAAAAAGGAAATATTAGATGCTGCTATAAGGGTTTTTTCGGAAAAAGGATATGAAAAAACTTCGATTACAGATATTGCTAAATCTATTAATATTGCCCAAGGATTATGTTATAGATATTTTGCATCTAAAGAAGAGTTGTTTGATGCAGCGCTAGAAGAATATTCGAATATTCTAATAGAAAATATGATGAAAGGGTTTACCGGTAATGAGCAAAATTTATCTGACGTGATTAATAAAGTGACATCTGCCTATGAATCTGATGCAGATGTTTATTATGGGCTTTTTCATGGAAAAAATAATAGAAAACTTCATGATCAACTTCTTATCCGAGTTTGTGAAAAGCTATCGCCAATTGTAAAAAAATATCTGCAGGATGCAGTTGAAAATAAGCAAATAGATTTACCGGACATTACTGCAGCAACTTCATTTTGTGTGTATGGGCAACTAGGAATTTTATTAGATAAAAATATGTCTGAAGCTGAAAAAATGAAAAAAATTAAGTTATTTTTAAAATTCATTTTAAACGTGTAAAAAAAGTAATTAGATTTGTTATATCCTAAAAATGAATGTACTTCATTCAATAAAAGAAAGGAAACAAAAATTATGAATGGTAAAATAGATTTTATAAATGGAAATACAAGAAAATGTTTTTTGAACATGGCTATACCTTTAATCATAGCCATGTATCTAAACATGGCATACAATTTAGTTGATAGTTTATGGATAGGAAATTTATTAGGAGAAAAAGCGTACGCAGCATTAACAAATTCTACACCTATTATTTTACTTTTAACATCTATTGGAATGGGAGCTACTAATGGAGTTGCGATTTTGGTTTCGCAAGCATTAGGAATGAAGAATGAGAACAAAGTAACGGGAGTGATTTCTACCTCATTTGTTAGTGCAATCGTTTTTCCAATATGCATTACAATTTTTTTAGAAATATTTCTAAAAAATATTTTAGTCTTTTTAAATACACCTAATGAAGTATTTACAATGGTCTATGACTATTTAAGTATTTATATTTTAGGATATATAGCTGTTTATTTGTACTTATATTTGGCAGCAATTTTAAGAAGCTTTGGAAATTCCATGTTTCAGGCAATAGCGATTTTAATTTCTACCGGTCTTAATGCAATTTTAGATCCTATTTTTATAAGATTATATGGTTTTCAGGGAGCAGCAATGGCAACGGTTCTTGCTCAAAGTTTATGTTTAGCTTTTATGGCTATGTATATTTGTAAAAAGAAATTATTTAAAATTCATTTAAGTTTATTTAATAGACATGATGTAATACAGATCGTTAAAAAGGCCATACCTTCAATTATTCAACAGAGTATCCCGGCAATAAGTACAACATTTATAACAGCTTTAGTAAGCTCCTACAGTATAACAGTAATTGCCGGTTATGGAATTACAGGTAAATTAGAAACAATTCTTTTATATCCAGCAATGGCTTTGAATATGGCACTTACAACAGTTATAGGACAATGTATTGGTGGAAAAAGAATTGATAGAGTAAAAGCTTATTTGAAATGCTCTATTATCTATGGAGGTATAGGTCTAACGGTTTTATCTATTATAGTAGTTATTTTTTCAAAGCAATTATCAGTTCTTTTTATTAATAGCAAAGGAGCTTCTGAAATTGTTTCAACTTATTTTGTAATTGTAGGATTAGGTTATGTACTTAATACAATTACCAATATTTTTTTAGGATCATTAAATGGAATGGGGAACCCATCATTAAGTATGACTCTTATGATATTTTACTATATAGTTATTAGAATGCCTTTAGCGTTTGTACTGTCAACATTTACAACTTTAGCATTGAATGGCATTTGGATAGCAATATTAATTAGTCATATTGTAGCGTGTATAGCTGCAATATTAACGGGTTGTTATAGAATTAAAAATATTTAGATGATACAAAGAGGGAACAAATATATGTTAGAACAGAACATTAGTAGTAAAGAACAGGTATTTGTGAATGAAACACATTATATCTTAAAATATAGTATATTATGTGGAGTGCTTAACATCTGCTTGTTCTCTTTAAAGTTAATCTCAGGTTTATATGTACATTCAATAACTATAATTGGAGATGGTATTAATAATTTAACGGATATAGGAAGTATATTATTCTCATGTATAGGTATACTACTGGCTAATTTTGAAGCTGGTAAATATCATCCATTTGGTCATGGTCGTATCGAATGGATATTTGGATTATTATCTTCTTTTTGTATTTCTTTTATGGGATTAGAATTATTTAGAAAATCTTTAATCACTTTAAAAGAACCTAATAAACTCAGATATTCGATTATTGTAGTAATAGTTTTAGGTATATCGATTTTGGTAAAGTTCTATTTATTTTTTTTGAACTTGAATATTAGTAATAGATTTAAATTAATATCTTTTAAGGCAGTTGCAATTGATTCTTTAAGTGATGCTATTTCAACAGGCGTTGTACTGCTTGCATATTTAATACAGCATTTTTTTGAATGGAGTATCGATGGAGGGTTAGGCATTGTTGTATCTATAATAATATTAAGAAATGGGACAAGAATTACGATAGATATTTTTGGACGTATTCTTGGGCGTAGAGTAGATAAGAATAAATATGAAATTATAAAAAAAATCATTTTTAAATATCCGGAGGTAATTAATTGCTACGATATTATGATTCATGATTATGGATTAGATAACTTGTTTATAAACCTAAATATTTTGGTTAAATCTTATGAATGCAATAAAACATTATCAGAACAGATCCAGTATGAAATCTATACTGCTTTAGGATATTCTTGTGTTATACATGAAGAATTTGCAATTACAGATACTGTTTTAGCAAATAGTCTTTATGAATCAATTATTGAGAAAATAATGTCTGCATATGGAGAAGATTTAAAAATAGAAAATTTTAGAATGCTAGAAGGTAATTATGTTATATTTGATTTGCTTTTACCGACGACATGTTTGCAAAACAAAGATGATATTTTAAAGACTATTAAAGACCAAATCATAGAAAAAGTTAGTAATGCTCAAATAGTTATACAAAGCAAAATTTACAACAATTATAAAACTATTTTATATAAGAGAGGAGAACAATCTTAGAGATGACAGATTAAATCTAAGAATATATTTTAAGCTATGAAGGATAAAACTATGGAGAAATGTTTGGTTGAAATAGCATATAGAATAAAAAAATATAGAATCAATAATGCAATTGAACAAAAAGTTATGGCGGAGAAATTGGGGATATCAGAAGAAGAATATCAGAAAATCGAAAATGGCGAACAGTGGATAAAGTTGGATATATTGATCAGATTGGAAAAAGAATTTCATATTAATTGTCGATATTTGTTATTAGGAGAAGAAACGATGTACTCTGCATATTTAGAAACATTAATTAAATCAAGCTCCAAAGATAAAATTGAAATTTTGGACAATATATTTAAACATCTTATTAATATATTGAATCAGAAATAAACGATTACAAAAAATAATACGGTTAAGGGAATAGTTTATATTTGTAGATGTAGCACTATTTTTTGCTATATTTTTACTATAAGAATAATTATAAGGAGTGATTGAAAACAAAAGACTACGTATTTCTAAATAAACATCTATAAATGAGCAAATATCAAATTTTGCACAAAGTTATCCTGCTAACTCCATAACAGCTTCAATTGAAGCACCACTTTTGATAAACCGGTACAGATTTGTGAGCTGTTCCTGCTTTAGCTGTTTCTGTAAAAAAGCATAACCTTCTTCAAAAGCACAATAGCTTCCAGAATGCATGCAACACAAAAAATGAACCAGCGACATAATCAACCAATATCTTTGGATTCCCTGACGGGAGCGGAGCTGATATTTATCCAGTGCCAGTTTACTTTTGCTTTGACGGAAAAATAATTCGATCGGCCACCGTTTGATATAAGTCTCCAGTATCTCCAGAGTTGACAGACTGACATCCGTAGAGAGAAATAACCGCAGTGCTTTGGGATTCCCAAACGCATCCTTCGGATAGCTGATGATAACAGCTGCATTGGGAATGCCATTTAGCTCCCCTTCATAGCGGTACACATAGAATTGACGGCCGCCAACGGTCACGAGGCTGACTCCCGGATCTGTTTTCCGCAAATGAAGGGCAAACAAACTGGCTTTCTGACGGATTCCCCATGGATAGAGAATACGGTTGGTCTTTAACGCACCTATCGTATAAAAACCTTTCCGTATAAAGCTGTCCATTACCTTTGAAGAAGTATACCAGCTGTCACAAAGAAAATAGGAAACTACCGGTGCAATGGGAAGCTCTTCTGCAATCTCTTTTACGATCTGAATCTTGGATTTTGATTTATCGTACAGTATGACTGCATAATTCAGGGTAATCCCATTGCAGGAAAGCATGACAGAAACAACCTGATGCCCGTAATCCTGACGGCCTTTTAAATGTGATTGGTGAAAATACGCTGCTTCGATTGGATGTAGAGCCTGTGACGAAGGCCGGGTATGTGAAGCAATGGTATCATCCACAATACAGTAAACAGGCTGTCCGGAACGCTGAGCTTCCCTGTAAATAATATGGAGGATGCTCCTTTTGAGGGTATCCTGTAAAGCAATGTCATCCCATTTGCCATGATTCAGAAAATAAGCCGTGGTAGTCCTGTGACAATGGCTTACTTCTTGGAAATCCACAGTTTTCCCGCGGTATCCCCGGAGAAAAACGGAAAGGATAATGGCCATCAAATGGTTCAGATACACATCAGATAAAAATAATCCGAGATTTAATGTCTTAAAGTAATTGTAAATATGGTTGGAATGATGTATACTGTTTGCAATGGACACCCCCTTGTTTGAGTGAGTATGTTGTTTGTTGATACTTCAATTATACATTATTCATCAGAGGGTGTCCTTATTTTGTGCAATATTTTGGATTTGCTCATTTATAGCTTTTCACCTATTTTTATAAGTGATACAAAAATAAGACGAGTTTTCTATAACATTGCGACCTCTCTGAAATTGACATCTGATTATTAAAGATTTACAATGATAGCGTAAAGTTTTGTGCATGTGAGCATTTACATGGAGGGCCGCAGAACGAAATAATCAGGAAAAAGAGCAATCAGAAATGATTGCTTTTTTTGTTGCCCTGAAATAAATAGGAAGGGAGGATGATGTTTGTTTCATAAAAAATTACAAGTGCATATTGTAGAGAAATTGAGGAAACCACAGTTTAAGATGACGACTGCCTGGATTCCTCAATTTATGTTTATGGGATTTTTCATGATTACCATGCTGGCGTGGTTTACACAGCCGGTATATGCTGCGGATATCTTTTCTATGGCGAAAAGTGCTATGCAGAAGGTGTATAACGATGTAGTAGGAATTGCTACTGTTGCTGCTGTCGTGTGTTCAGCAGTGTGTTTGTTTTTGATGAATTTTTCAAAAAGCGGAAAGACCGTTGATGAGTCAAGAACATGGTTGAAACGAATTGTCATTTGCTGGGCGGTACTAATGGTACTTGGAGCAATTGTAAACTACATGGAAGTTCTTGTTCCACAGCAGAACTTTACTGGTTAAAAAACAGAATATACCGGAGCCCTCCCGGGAAAAAGGAGGTTGATGAAATTAGTTGGGCTGGTTATTAGAATTATTGATTGAAGGTATTCGGGAAATTTGCTCACAGTTTTTAGTGGATATGATGGATCTTATTACCGGAATGTTTACAGATTTATTATCCTGTAATTTAAGCCTGTTTGAAGACTTATTTACGGTAGTGAAAGATTTGTATGAAAATGCCATTCTTCCTATGGGGATAGCAATCTTATTGTTGATTTTAGTATGGCAGTTATTTAAAACGATGTTTGGAAGAGGCGGTGTTGAAGCAGAAGATCCGGTGGAATTGGTATGCAGGAGTTTCTTGTGCTTTTTCATGCTGCTATTTGCCAGACCGGTAGCAAACTATATTTTGGAAGTGGCAGGTACGCCTTATCAATGGGTGGCAGGAACGGAGATTGAAGTGAAAAGTTTTTCTGATTTTGTGACCTCTCTGGATCAGGCGTCGGCAAGTCTTGGAATTGATGGACTGAGCATTTCTATTTTGCTGTTAATTATGCAGTTTGTGGTTGCGTGGAATTATTTTAAAATGCTGTTCATTATTGCAGAACGCTATGTTTTGTTAGGCGTTTTTTCTTATACAGCACCTTTGGCATTTTCAACAGGTGGTTCAAAGGCGACAAATAACGTATTAGCATCTTGGAGCAAAATGTTTGGTGGGCAGGTTGTGTTGATCATTATGAATGCATGGTGTATGAAAGTGTTTTTGAGCGGCTATGGAAATCTAACTGCAAGCCATTATGGATTTACCAAGTTTTTTATTGCAACATTGTGCTTGATAGGATTTACAAAAGTTTGTTTTAAAATGGATTCTTATATGGCTTCACTTGGGGTTAATCTTGGAAGAATGTCAAATGGAATGGGGGCTTTAGGTTTGATGATGGCAGCCAGCCGATTATTCTCGTTTGGGCATAGCAGTCATAGTTCCTCTGAAAGAATGGATGGCACAGAGCATACAGGAACCGGAAGTGGAGAAACAATGGGAACGGCTTCGGGTATGGGAGATGCAGCCGGACCGATTCCAATGAGTGCCGGAAATCCGATGGATGTGGAAGAAATGGGTGAGGATTATATGGAAGGAAGACAGCAGGAAGAAGGATACCCAGATAGTACAAGTGATAGTGCGACAGCAGATACGGCTTCCGAGAAAGAAAATATTCTAGCTGAAATGGGAATTACTCCAGAGCAAGAAGAAATGGAAAAACCAGAAGACCATGCGGAAAATTATGGTGTCGGAGCAGTCAGTGAACCGATAGGAAAAGAGTCAATAGAGGAAACTGAGGCTGCACAGGAACAAGGAAATATTTCGGATTCGCCAAATAATCCACTGCCAAATATCTCTGATTTAGAGGCTGAAACGACTGGAACCAATTATGCAGAAGGTATGCTGGAAACAGATGGTATTCCAGTAGAAAGTGAAAATGGAGAAATATCCAATGCAGAGGGAGCTTTTGATTATCCGAGAGAAGAGGAACCAGCAGCTTCTGTTGGTATGGAGTTGGAACCGGGAAGCATCGGTGAAAGCGAAATGGATATGGAAGGTGTAACAAGTGGAAGCGCTGGAAGGGAATATTCTGCGCAGGAAAGTTCAGGTGAAATGGAAACTTCAGGAGCCGGTATTTTAAATGAAATTGGAGAGAGTAGTGTCCCTACATCGAAAGGAAACTCTACGATTTCAGAATTTTCACAAGAAGCAGGACAGCATTTGACGGGAGAACCGATTGTTGGTGAGAATGAGTTTGGTCAAAACGTGGAGGGAAGGATTTCAGAAGCTCCGATTACAGAAGGCATGGAGGAGAGTCATGTGGCAGGAAGCGATATGCTGCTGGACGGACAGAATGTAAGGGAAAAAGCATTTCCTGATGAAGTAGAAAGGATTTCAAAATTGGAAGAAGAAATTCCAGATATTCCAAAGTCCCGACATGAGTTGAGGCGGGGGTATGATAATCGCGAATACTAAGGAGGTGCAAAAATGGCAGAAGAAAGGCAGGACAGTTCACCACTTGACAGTACCGCAAACGTTGCAATGCAGACTGCAAAAACAGCAAAACAAGCAAAGCAGATTGCAGATGGTGTAAAAAGTGCAAAAAATGCAGCAAAAGGCGCTCAGGCTGCTTCTTCTATAGCCACAGCAAGCAGTGGAGGTGTTGCGGGAAGTACGATCGGAACAGCAGTTGCAGGCCCTCTTGGAACAGTTATTGGTTTCCTGGTAACAAATAAAACATTCCAGAGAATTGTTGCAGGAGTTATGGCTGCAATATTGTTGTTCGTATTTATTATTGTGAATTTTATTGGTATTCTTTTTTCCTATCTTGGATTTATGGATGCGAACTCTTTTGCAAATGAAGCGCAGTCAAAAGAACTTGCAGCAATAAGAAGCAGGATTGAACAGGTGCTGGAAGTAGAAGCATACCAAACAGAGCTGCTATCCATCATTTCTCAGGAACATGATATGAAGCTGCAGGAAATACAGGCAGATTATCAGGCAAAGTATAGAGAACATAAACTGACAATCGTGGATGAATATGAGACAAGATTAAAAGATAACCTATCTTATTATGTGGGGATTTTACTGATGCAAAAGTGGGACAGCACCACGCGAAAATCTTTTCTCGGATATTCTGGTGGTCTGGACATGAACTTGGATACAGATTTGAGCAGTCCATATGATGCCTTTTTTGAGGAAGCGGCAAATACCTATAATGTGCCGGTAGCACTTTTGATTGCAATGGGGAAAGTAGAGTCAAACTTTGATCCTAATGTAGTATCTGGTGCAGGTGCAATTGGCATTATGCAGTTAATGCCTGGAACTGCTGCTTCACTGGGAGTAACAGATCCGTATGATCCTAGACAGAATATCATGGGGGGAGCAAAATACGTTGCAGAGCTTATGGAAATGTTTCAGGGATATGAAAATGCTTTGGAATTGGTTATTGCTGGATATAATGCAGGTCCGCAGGCAGTCATCAATGCCGGATATCAAATTCCACCGTATACAGAAACCCAGAACCATGTAAAAAAGGTAATGGGATATATTCAAATACTGGAACAGCCCAGTGGAACGGGAAGTTCCTCTGATACCGAAGGGAGTCCAGAGGAATTGGAAAAGTCATACCAACTGTTAAAAAATGCGGTGACAGAATATGTGCCGCAATTCTTTTCATGGTCTGTAAGCAATACGGGAGAGCAGTCATCTGTAAAAACAGTCTATTATGTGATAACAGAAGCTGGAAAGACAGAGATTACAAAAGAAACTTATCTGACTTTAAAGGAAAGTGGACAGAATGTGCAGATGGAAGAGCAAGAAGTAGGTGAAAAAACGGTGGAATATACATTGGCTTTACTATTGAGTTCACAGTTATCTCAAAACGGAAACAAGTATGAGTATAAGTATGTACTGGATCAGGGGACATTTGAGTTGGTTTTACGGGTTCTTCAGATTATGCAGGACGGAATTGACGCATTAAAAGAAGCGCTTTTTTCTTTGTTTTCATGGACTGATTTTGTGACAGGAGGAAACGCGGATGATTCGCTTACCGGGAATATCGATGTTACCGGAGATAAAATTCGCTATGACACAGTGGAAAATTGTGTGAAGGAAGTTACTTATTTTAACCAGACAGAAGAGCCATGGGCAAGTCTTCCTTATGGGACAAGCAATGTTGGAGCTGCAGGATGTGGTCCTACTTCACTGGCGATTGTAATTTCTACTTTCACTGGTCAAAACGTGACGCCAGAAATTACAAAAACTTTTGCAGAACAAAATGGGGAATATGTTCCCAACGTAGGTACTAGCCATTCTTTTGTGAAAAACGCAGCAACGCATTGGGGACTGACTTGCGAACGGGTTGGAAAAGACCGCATGGATTATGTCGTGGAGTCTCTAAAGGATGGGAAACTGGTTGTTGAGATCTGTGAAGCATATACGATTACCGGTGGAAGCAGCGGGCATTTTATTGTCCTTACTGGAGTAACAGCAGATGGACATATTACAATTGCAGATTGTGCAAGTAGAGAGAGAACCGGAAAACTTTATAGTGTAGAAACAATAAAAAGTTACGGAAGAGATTTGTCGGAAGGAGCCTTTTGGATTATTGGAAAGTAGGAATAAAATGAGAAAAAGAATTATTTTTGTGCTTACATGTACAATCTTTTGGTTTGTGTTTACTGTTCCGGTTCTGGCTGTGACGATAGAGGAGTTACCCGTCATTACGCGATGGGAAAGTGGTAAAGGTTATGACGAAGACGGAAATTGCTTGGCAGATACATGGGCATTTGATTCGGTGCACGAAGCCGGGAGATATGTCCTATTTGGAAAAAATGGAGAAGTATTGCAAAAAGCAGAAGTCTGGGAAAAGAAAGAACAGGTAAGTGAAAACTTTACAGTAACAAATCAAAATACGGGAACGATAGCGATACGTGCAGAAGTTTTTGAGGATTTTGAAGGAACGGTAAAAGGGAGCGTAAAAGAAGAGAGTGGAATAGAATATCTGTTTGAATTATGTGCAGCAAATCAGTATAGCACCAATTTAGAGTTACCACCTGGAAATTATCAATTATGTACAGAAGCGATAGAGAAAGATTGTCGGTATAGGGTGCTATACGATGTAGCAGAAATTACGCTGAAAGAATCCGAACTGAAAGTGGAAAATCTTCGGGTGCTGGAAGAACGTGTCGGGACAATTAGAGAATCAGAAGTGCTGAAAAATCCTGACAATGACAATATGATGCAGACAGAGCAGATGAAAACAGAGAAAGTTTCAAAAGAAGTTTTAAAACGGATTGGGAAATGGGGTATTTTGGTCGTGCTTATTTCCCTTGCAGGTTATCTGCTTATACGGAAGAAAAAGCAAACATATACATAGGAGGCAGGAAATGTCAGAAAGAGAAAAAGTAGATACTTATACCATACCGCCTAATTTTGCAGAATCAGGAAAATGGTTTTCTGGACGAGTAAGTGCGGGAAATGTAGTTGAAGCGGCAGTTATGTCGCTTATTTTATTGAAAATTTTATTGCAAATACCAGTGGAGGGAAAAGCAAAAATTTATTTGGGAATTATTTTTATTCTTCCGGTTGCTATTTTTGCAGTGATTGGTGTGCAGGGAGAGCGATTGACTTCTTGTTTGTTTCATATCTTATGTTTTCTGAAAAATAGGAGAGTGCTTACAACACCAAGCGGAAGATACCAGTTAGAGAGAAAGCGGCGCATAGAAAGAAGAGAACATAAACGCCGTAAGAGAGGAGGAAATAATCATCAGTCAGGAAATTAAGGAACTGGAAGAACGGTTAAAAGAGGCAAAAAAGGAAGAAAAGCGTCAGCAAAAAGAGCAGAAAATACTGGAGTTGGAGCAGAAAAAAGCTGAGAGAAAGCAGTTGTTGGAAGAAAGCCGAATGCGAAAACAGCAGAGGAAAGAAGAACATAGGTTGCAAAAACAGCTCAGTCAGACAAACGAACAGAAAAAAATAGTAAGACACAGTACCCCGGAAGAGTCAGGAGAAAAGAAAAAAGAAGACGAAGAAGAAAAACAAGATTTTCTGCCAGTTACATGGGCATCCTCTTATCTGCCAATTCAGAAAATTAAAGATGGAATTATTTATACAACAGATCACCGGTATGTGAAAATAGTAGAAGTGCTACCGATTAATTTTTTGCTTCGGTCACCAAATGAACAGAGAAATGTTGTAGTTTCTTTTTTGAGCTATTTGAAAATTGCACCGGTTAAAATGCAGTTTAAAGTAATCTCTAAAAAAGCAGATATTTCAGAGTATCTGGAAAAAATACAGCAGGAGATTGAAGCAGAAGAAGATGAACAATGTAGAGTTCTTCAGGAGGATTATGCGCGGCTGATCCGCTCTATTGGTACAAAAGAAGCGGTTACAAGACGTTTTTTCCTAATCTTTGAATTTCAATCTTATGATGGAAATCGGAAGCCCAAGGAGAAAGAAGTCTATCAGTATATGAGGACAACTGTGCAGACAGCTAAGAAATATTTAGCATTATGTGGAAACGTAGTCCTGGAACATGAAAATGAGTCACGTTTTTGTGTAGAGTTATTTTATCAGTTGCTGAACCGCAGAACAAGTGTGACTATACCTTTTTCAGAACGGATTAAATTGGTTACGCAGTGGTATCAGGAGGAAAACGGGAAAGAAAGTCTTCCGTATATTCCGGTAACCGAATTGTTTGCTCCGAAAACATTGGATTTTAAGCATAGGAACTGTGTGGTTTTTGATGGGGTATACCATACATATTTATATATCCCTTCCGGAAAATATCGCATGAGGGTTCCGGCTGGTTGGATTTCCCTAATTATCAATGCAGGGGAAGGGATTGATGTTGATATTTTTTTCTTTAAACAGGATAAAGGGAAAAGTATGGAACGAATTGGACGCAGGATACGTTTGAACAGGTCAAGATTAAAAGAAACTTATGATACCAATAGTGATTTTGATGATTTATCCGAATCCATACGTGCCGGTTTTTATCTGAAAAGAGGGCTCAGTGGAAATGAAGAATTATATTATATGTCTATGTTGATTACCATTACCGGTTATACAGAAAAAGAAGTAGAGTGGCGTGCAAGGGAAATGGCAAAACTGTTAAATTCACAGGATATCGGAACTGCAAAATGTACATTCTCTGAAGAAAAGGCATTTTTATCGTCCCTTCCACTTTTGAATCTGGACAAAAACTTATATCAGAAATCAAAACGAAATGTTCTGACTTCCGGTGTTGCAGCGTGTTATCCTTTTGTAAGTTATGAAATGTCAGATCGGGACGGGATATTAATGGGAGTGAATAAAGCCAACAATTCCCTTGTAATCGTTGATATTTTTAACAGTGAAATTTACAAAAATGCGAATATTGCGATTCTGGGAACCAGTGGTGCCGGAAAAACATTTTGCCTGCAGCTTATGGCTTTGAGAATGCGTAGGAAAAATATTCAGGTATTTATTATTGCACCGGAAAAAGGACATGAACTAGCAAGGGCATGTAAAAATATAGGTGGGGCATATTTGAAGATTGCCCCAGGTTCCCAATATGGAATCAATATCATGGAGATACGTCCAAGTGATCAAAGTGCAAGAGTAATTTTAGACGGACAGGCTTCAGAGCGTTCAGAACTTGCTATGAAGATTCAGAGCCTGCATATTTTCTTTACTATTTTAATTCCGGATATTACCCATGAAGAGCGTCAGCTCTTGGATGAGGCGTTTATCATTACATATCAGAAGAAAGGGATTACTCATGATAATGCAAGCTTGTGGAATCAGGAACAACCAGGAAAGTATAAAGAAATGCCAATTTTGGGAGATCTTTATCAGGTGCTTTTGGAAAAAGAAGAAACCAGACGTATGGCAAATATTTTAAACCGGCTGGTAAATGGTTCTTCTTCGAACTTTAATCATCAGACAAATATAGATTCTGATAACAAATATATGATACTGGATATTTCAGAAATGCAGAGCGACTTGGGACTTGCTACCTTTACGGCCTTGGATTTTGTATGGTCAAAAGCAAAAGAAGACCGTACAAAAGAAAAGGCTATTTTTATTGATGAATGTTGGGCACTTTTATCAACAAACGAATTGACGGCAAATTATATTCTTGAAATTTTTAAGACGATACGTGGGTATGGAGGCGCTGCGGTATGTGCCAGTCAGGATTTGGAAGACTTTTTCTCTTTAAAAGGCGGAAAGTATGGAAAAGGTGTCTTAAACAACACAAAGACAAAGATTATTCTGAATCTGGAGCATAAGGAGGCAGAAGTCGTAAAAAAGGAATTGGATTTGTCTGAAGCAGAGATGCTTGCTATTACCCGATTTGAGAGAGGAAATGCACTGATTTCCACTAATAATAACAACTTGTTAGTAGAATTTAAGGCAAGCCGGTTAGAAAAAGATTTGATTACAACAGACCGGAAAGACTTAAAGGAACTTAAGGAACGGTTGGAGAAGTACGGGGAAACAGCCTATGAGAAAGGGGGAATGTCCAAATGATTGTAGAGGTATCGTAACCATAAAATGCGTATAGATTACGCAATCAGAAATTCAGGTTGATAGAATACGCAATTTATACGCAATCCTAAAATGGAAAGGAGAAAAATTTTGGAACATGTAACAAATCAAAAACAGGTAGAACGTCAGATACTGGCACTTGTTAAAACTTATAATGTCTTATATAAAAGGCAGATTTATGCTTTTTTTGCAGTAGATGGAAAAGAGAAATTTGTAGGAAAAGCACTGCACACGTTATTGAAAGAACATTTGATTTATATAAACGAAGTCACAAAAACGGTATCCCAACATGAAGATGCCTATCAGTTGCGGGAAAAAGGCACATTAAAAGCATTCTGGGTTCTTCTTTCTTTGATGGAACAGAAAAAAATCGAACGACATTTCTTGGCAGAAAAGGAAGAGTATCCAATTCGTATTGTATTTGTGGGGAATGCGGAAATTTACGATATTCTTTATATATCGGAAGCTGAGATCCAACTGGTAAATCAGTTGTTTTCCAGACAGAAACTGGACGGGTGTGGACATGTTGTTATTGTGGAAAATCCGGAGGAAATTCCACAGATAGAAATCCCAAATGTGATAGGTTTTTGTACGGTGCAGGAAGAAGAAGGAGGGGTGGAATATTATAGGAGGGAATAGCGAAAAAGAAGGAATACAAAGACTAAAAGAACAATTGGACGAGGGACAGAAAACGGCAGGATATGTGGAATCCATGCTTGCAGAAGCACGCAATCTATTACAGGCGTATGCCAGGAAGTGCGTCAATATTCATTTTGAGAACTTGAATGATATGGTGCTGGAAGCCGCAAAGAGCTCTGAAATCCTGACAGAAAAGATGCGGAATCTTGTTCTCCAGATGACACTTGATAAGAGAAAATATGAGCAATACCAATCGGATCTGGTATTGATACATGGGATTGAGATTGCGTATGAAGAGAATATTCTAAGTATTTCCCTTCCAGCACTGATACCGCACCGGAAAACAGAGTATACAAATTACATTTATAAACCGTTGTATACAGCTTTTCAACACTGGTGTATCGAACGGGCAGAACAGAATAAAGAGATACCGGAATACAGAGCATGTACCGTCTGCTTTTCTCATATTTATGATTGTAAACGCCCGATATATAGGGTACGAGATCATGACAATATTGAAGAGAAGCATGTGTTAGATGTGATATCTAATTTCTTCCTGACATCGGATAGTGGATGCTATACAAATGTGTATCACGAAACACGGTTGGAAGATGTGGAACGCACAATGATTTATCTGTTGACACCGGAAAAATTTCCGTTGTGGCTTTACGAAAAACAGCAAAATTTGGTATCGAAAAATTGACAGAGAACACATACTGAAATTTCGATAAGATAATATGACGGGTTTTTCCGTAAATTAAAGCAAAAGGAAGTGGAAAAGGCAGGTGGGAAATACCCAGGTATGAGAAGGATAGGGTACAGAGATGGATAAATGGGAGACATTGGAAAGAAAGGAAAAAAAGGGCGATATACTCCTGAAAATGATTGCAATTTCAGGAGAGATGCCGGCGAATTTGCCGGAGAAAATTGTGGGTTCTAAATCCTATACAGCCAGTCTGATTACCGACTTAAAGAAAAAAGGATATCTTCTTTTACGGTATAGAGAAGGACTGCGTGGATATGTTCTGGGAAAGAAAGGGAAAAATTATCTTTTGCAGGATTATCGTCAAGAGGTTGGAAGTTATCTTATAGGGGCAAGCGAGACAAACCATGTGAAATCAGAACTGGAAAAGCGGTTACGCCTGCACCGCATGAGTCAGATATGGGGGTACTTTTTTATGCATGGGAACCTGATTTTTGCAACAGAGAAGCCTAAGATTTTTACACAGGATTGTTACGGGAAAACATCTTTGGGGACCTATTATGGGAGTCAGGAATTAAAGCAGGGGACGGATCAGGTTAAGGGTTCCAGAGCCTGTGGCCTCTACATGAAAAATGAGGAAGTTTTTGTGGTTTACAACAGTATGGGGAATCTGATGAAATGGTCAAAGAAAATGGAAACAGCTATGCGGTGTTGGGTAGAACGCAATTTGCTGAAGACAGGAATTACATGGCAAGGAAAAGCCATTTTGTTCGGAGACTCCATGAAATTATTGAGAAAGATACTCCTTAGCAGTGGTGGTGTGAAACAGGAGCTGTTCCAGACGGATGATGTGTATGAACAATATTATTTTGTCCCGCAAGACAAGGAGGGGGCTTATCTTCAAATAGAGCTGCTTACAGATAAGGAGAGAAGTCATGCCTTTTCCACTTTTTTAGAGACCATACTAGACGAAGTGGAAAGAAACGAGTTCCCGATTTATGCGGGGCTGAAAAAGGGAATTCCTGTTTATTTTGTATATGAACTGGAACTGAGAAAACTTCAAATGGTCAAACAGGATATGGAAAGACGCGGAAGGGGTATGGCAGTATGCTTTGATTATCAACAGGAACTGCTAAAAGATTATTATGGAGAGGGGGTGGAGATAATGGTACTGGATTGTAAAAAGGTAAAGCAGTATCTGTTGGCTATGGAGGCGTAGGCAGGTATGGTTTCTATGGAAGCACTATAGGAGGTGACGGAGACCATGCAGGATCAATTTCGGACTGGAAGTGTGACTGTGGATAGAATGAGCCGCCTACATATTTCAGGAAATATCATACCGGTTACCTGGTATAAAACCATTCGAAAATCAACAGGAAAGCCCAACTTAAATGCAATCATCATTTTGGCGGATATTGTATATTGGTACCGTCCGACAGAAGTGCGTGATGAAATGACAGGAGAACTTGTAGGATTGAAAAAGAAATTCCATGCAGATCTTTTGCAGCGAAGTTATCAGCAGATTGCAGACCAGTTTGGGATTACGAAAAGAGATGCAACAAATGCGGTAGTAGAACTGGAAAAAATGAAAGTGATCAGACGTGTTTTTCGGACACTTCATGTAAATGGGCAGCAAGTGCCAAATGTATTGTTTTTAGATTTGAACGTGGACATATTGGAAGCCCTTACCTATCCTGATCACGAGCAGGGGTGTCACTTAAATGGGGGATACCCCTCCCTGAAAAAGGAGACAGGTATCACGGATACCGGGGGAATGGAGTCTCCATTTTGGGAGAGAGAGGTATCCTATATCGGTGAGACAAATACAGAGAATACAAACAGAAAATTCAGTACAGAGAGTTCCTCTTTGTTTCAAATCGAAAAGGAAGTCAGGGAACAGATTTCTTATGGGGCTTTAAAACATGATAATCCCTATAATATGCAGATAGATGAATTGGTAGGTATCCTGGTAGATGTGAAAACCTGTTCTGCAAAAACGATTCGGGTAAATCGGGAAGACAAGCCAGCTGAGATTGTAAAAGCACAATTTCAAAAAATCGGAATGGAGCATATACAGTTTGTTTTAAACTGTATGGAGAAAAACACAACAAAAGTTACGAATATGCGGGCTATGTTGATCACTGCTCTCTATAATTCTGTAAATACGATTTCCAGTTACTATAGCAGTCTCTATAACTACCACAGATCATACGGTGTATTAGAGAAGGGAGAGGAGGAATAGAACGAAAGAGAAAAAAGAACAGGGAGACAGATGCAAGAAAATCGGTTTTGGTGTTCTGCTTGCCACATTAACTGTCTATTTTGGAGGTTTTTTAGAAAGGTTGTCTCATTCAGTTGTAGTACTAAACCCGTTTGTATGCATTTGGAGAGGCTTTACAACAGCAACAGGACTTCAAAGTTCCGTAGTAGCATTTTTATGTATGCTGCTTTTGGGTATGCTCATTATCTGGAGAGGAAAGGAAAAGGATATTTCAGAAACAGATGAACGGAACTTTGATTATTCGCTAAAGGGAACCTATGGTACAGCCGGATATATGAAGCCGGAGGAACAAAAAGAAATTTTAAACGCAGACCAGAACTTACAAGACGTTCTGGGGATTATTTTTGGAAAGGATTTAGAAAATGGAGAATACGTAAGCCTTCCGATAGATTCCAGACTGAATAGGAATCTAGCAGTCTGTGGCAGCCAGGGAAGTATGAAATCAAGAGCATTTGCAAGAAATATGGCATTGCAGTGCGTGCGTCGTGGAGAGTCCATGTATCTTACCGATCCAAAATCAGAGTTGTATGAAGATTTAGCAGGATATTTGCGGGAAGAGGGATATATTGTAAAACAGTTAAATCTGATAGACCTTGTAAACAGTGATGCCTGGGACTGTCTTGCGGAAATTGATGATGGAAGCCTGATAGATGTGTTTGTTGATGTCGTGATCCGGAACACAACTGATAAATTTGACCATTTTTATGATAACGTAGAAATGGATTTGCTGAAAGCGCTGTGCCTGTATGTATATGAAGAATATCCAGTGGGGAAAAAAACATTTCCAGAAGCATATAAACTGCTGCTGAATAAATCGGTAGAAATGCTAGATGCTATCTTTGAACGTCTGCCGACAACACACCCGGCAAGAGGACCATATCAGCTTTTTTCAAAGGCAGAAAAAGTAAAAGGAAATGCGGTATTGGGACTTGGAACCCGTTTGCAGATTATGCAGAATAAACTGGTACAGCAGATAACCAGTCATGCGGATTTTGACCTGACACTTCCGGGAAAACAAAAGTGTGCTTATTTTTGCATTACATCAGATCAGGATTCTACATATGATGTTTTGGCAACACTGTTTACCTCATTTCTTAGCATTAAATTGGTGAGACTGGCAGATCGAATGGAAGATCGGAAACTTCCGGTTCCCATGTGCTTTATCTTAGATGAATTTCCGAACATCGGAGTGATTCCGGATTTTAAAAAGAAATTGGCAACCGCACGAAGCAGGGGAATCGGCATGAGTATTATCTTTCAGAATATCCCCCAGATGATGAACCGATATCCGGAAGGACAATGGGAAGAAATACTTGGCGGTTGTGATATGTCTTTATTTTTAGGGTGCAATGATATGACAACTGCTACTTATTACAGTTCCCGTTCAGGAGAGATTACGGTTTCCGTTGCATCTATGCGGAAAAGCTATTATACTATACGCATGACAGATTATGTGCCGGAATACGCAGAGACTTCTTCCGTAGGAAAAAGAATGCTGCTGCTTCCTGATGAAGTATTACGTTTTCCCATTGATCAGATGCTTTTGATTATCCGTGGACAGAAAGTGCTAAAACTTCGGAAAATGGATTATACGGAACATCCAGATGCAAAACATCTGAAGTTGGAAAAAACAAATGAACATATTCCGAAATGGTATCGGGAAATGGAAGCAGAAAAAAATCAGTTTCAGATATTGGCGCAGGAGAGGGAAGAGGTTGAGCGTTTTGAAAGAAAACAGGCAGAAGAAAGCAGGGAAGAACAGGAATCGGAACCTCTGACATTACAAGGGGAACCGCCGAAAAAGTCTGTAAGGAAAAATGAAAAGCAGACAACTGTATACAAAGTAGAAGATTTGTTTCAAAAAAGTACAGATGGAGATGGAGGTGGAGATTAAGGCTGTATGAATATGGAGAAAAATGCACTGGTAAAATATACTTTTTTAAAATTGCTCTTAAGAGAATTTGGGATCTACGTCAGGGAAACAGAAGTAGAAAAGGCTGACTTGGCAAAACAGTGTGTGGAGATTTATGATACACCGGAAGAATTCTATGAAAAGACAAACTGGGATAAAGACAATCCAGAGCAGAGCAGTTTCCAGTATTTGGAGGAGAATCAAATCTGCCGGAGAATCCAGGGGAAAATCTGGTATTTTTCCCGTATCCGGTGGGAAGAAGGTTTAAAAAAGTTGAAAAATTGAAAAGCGATTGCAAAAATAAGAAATTGCGATAACATTGCAACACAATCGGAATTGACAGGCAAAACGGAATGTTTTATGATGATAGTGTAAATAATCAGGCACAGAAAGCAGCCAAAGGGCTGTTTTTTTGTGCCTTTTTTGATGAAGAAAAGGAGGCTGTATATGGCAGAAACGAAAACAACAATCACAGAAGAAGTAAAAAATGAAATTCCAAGAGCAGTAACACAAAATTCAATCCTGACGATTGAAGTCGATGCTTCGATTGAAAGTACACAGGAAAAAGAAGAGGCAAAATGGCATCAGTTGTTAAATGCCCAGCGAACCCGGAAAATCCTGACTGGTCCGTTAAGTGGTATTGAGAAACTGGAAAGCGGCTGGACAGTAGCAGTCACTTATTTTAATGGTTACCGGATTTTAATCCCTATGTCTGAAATGATGATTAACTTAAAAGGAGACGGAAGGGAAAATGCGGATACATTGAACCGCCAGGTAAGGATTGCTAATAATATGCTTGGGGCAGATATTGATTTTATTATCAAAGATTTAGATGAGGCTTCCAGAAGCGTAGTGGCATCCCGAAAAGATGCGATGCTGCGGAAACGACAGATTTTCTATTTTACAGAAAATGAAGAGGAGCAGCCAATGGTTTATCCTGGAAGGATTGTGGAGGCCAGAGTCATTGCTGTAGCACCAAAGGCAGTCCGTCTGGAAGTGTTTGGTGTAGAGTGCTCTGTGCGTGCAAGAGACATGGCATGGGAATGGATGCCAGATGCAACAGAAAAATTTCAGGTGGGAGATTTAGTGCTGGTCTGCGTTAACAAAATAGAAATGCCGGATGCGGAGAGTATGACAGTAGCCGTAGATGCGAAGGGAGCAACGGAAAATACCAATAAGGACAACTTAAAGAAATGCCACCGCCAGGGAAAATATTCCGGTATCGTGGTTGATGTTTATAAGGGAACGTACTTTATCCGTTTAGATCTTGGAGTAAATGCTATTGCCCATGAGTGCAACATGGCTTCCCTTCCAGGAAAACGAGATAAAATTGGCTTTGTTGTAACACGAATCAATGAAACTTCTGAGGTGGCAGAGGGAATCATTACAAGGCTGATTAAAAAATATTCTTAAAAATAAAAAAAATTTGGAAAACCTATTGAACCGTGAAAGCCAAATTTTTTATAATGCATGATATAGACTAAAGCAGAAAGGGGAAATTCGATGAAGAAAAAGAAAAATAGAAAGCAACTTCCAGAGGTAATCTGCCCATATTGTGGGAAAAAGGCAGTTTTAAGACCAGCTTCCTATCTATATGGAGAAAAGAGAATTTTCACCCCGGAAACAATGTTTTATGTGTGTAGTGGTTATCCGGACTGCAATGCTTATGTTTCAGCGAACCAGAAAAACCACAGACCGCTTGGAATTATGGCGGATGGGGAACTTCGAAACCTTCGGATACAGACACATCGTGCATTAAGAGAAATTTGGACACAGGGATATATGACAAAAAACAGTACATATCATTGGCTGAGTGGAAAACTGGCACTTCCGGAAAAGGAGACACATGTTGCCATGTTTAGTACTTATCGTTGTAGGGAAACCATACGCTTAGCCAATGAATTGTTAGAAGAGAGAAAAGAGATGGAAAAAAAGAAACAAAAAGGAAAGCCGAAAGGAGAAACAAAAGCGCATGATAATGAAAGCCACGGAACACGATATGTATCGGCTTCTGGATTATAAAGAGAAATGTCTGATAAGGGCGGGAAGCTGTTTTGGAATTTCCGGACTTCTGGGATTTTTCCTGCTTTTTAACCATTGCTTTTGGGAGAGTATCTGTGTATTCCTGATTTTAGCAAGTTGGGGATTCTATTTGGTAAAAGAAGCATTGAAAGCAAATGGAAGGATTATGCAGACGAAAGGCTGTTATATGAAATTAGAAGAGGATTGTCTGGTAATTCGTCAGCCATACAAAAATGAGCATTATGAAGTCTGCCGGATTTTTTACAGAGAAATGGAAAAAATCGTAGAGGGAAGCCGCAGGGGGATCCCGGAATTTTATATTGTAATCCGTAAAATGAAAGAGACAGAACAGACGAGTTTTATCCTGCTTGATAAGAAGGAAAGGGAAACACTTGTTTTTCAGGTGCGCTCTTTTGGGTATGACAAAGAAGCGTTCCGGAAATTCTATCTAAAGCTGCGGTGGCTGGTTCCTGGAAAAGTACGGATTATTGGAACAAAAAAACAGACTGTATGGAAACAGAAAGCAAAGAAACATTGGGTCGGGCCGGCATTTGCCGGCTTTCTTTTTTATCTTATACCAAAAGCAGTTCTGTGTCTGCTTTTGTAGTTCCAAAGGTAAGAAAGAGAAATGGAGATGGACATGAAAAAAAGGTGGAGGAAGCAGTGGGAAAGCATGACACAATATATGATCAAAAATTTAGATGGAACAGAAGAAATCCCATTTTTATTTAAAGATAAAATGCTGAAAGCAGGGCTTTTGTCTTTTTTTATTGCTGTAATCGGTACATATATGGGGGTGCAATTTGAGGAAGCGAGTTTTTTGATACTTACCTGGATATTGGCAGTGTTTTCGTTTTATCAGATTTTCAAGTTTCTGAAAATTGGGAAAACAGGAGAATATGAGATTATGGAAGCACAGGTTCTTGCAGTCAAGGGAAAGCATTATCCGGGCAGAATGTATCAGATAGTTGTACAGGATAAAGACGGAAGCCGGATCCGCATTCGGATGCAAAAAGAAAAAAACCTCATGGTTGGAAAAACATACCGGTTCTATTTTGGAAAAGTGGAACGGGTGGAGGGAAAAGCTGCAAAAATAGGGGAACTTATGTATGAGGTTTTTTACGGGGCAGAAGAAATCCCACAGGAAGAACGGTGAAAAAAGTGTGGTTCGAACCCACACTCTTCCTTTCGTGCCGACATGCACGAAATAATAATAAAAAGGAGAGATGACTATGGCAGGAAAAGAAATGAAAGGAACTGTAAAATGGTTTAGTGCAAAGAGAGGATATGGCTTTCTTGTGGATGCAGATGGCATTGATTACTTTGTACATTACAGTGAAATCCAGTTGGAAGGATTTAAAACCTTGAGGAACAATATGGAAGTATCCTTTATGGTTGAAGAAGATGAAAAGGGACGAAGCATTGCAAAGTGTGTTGTTCCAATCTTAGAAGAAACATCGGAAGAAGAATAAACGACTGGAAGGGGGCAGATAAAAATGCTTCTGTCCCCGGTTAAAAAAATTCTGGTAAATATGTGTGGAATTGTGAAAAAAACGTATTTACTACTAAATACATGGATAGAAAGATTGACATATACTATATATTGTGTTAATCTTTAAGTGACTTTATTTTATATGGAAACAGCATATTGCTTTCCATAAGTCAAATTTAGTTCCGGCTATGTTTCCGGAAGAGAACTTTTAACAACCGTTTTAAACGCATAGATAGACAGACACAAAAAGACAATGGCTCTTTTTTGTGTCTTTTTTTGTGCGTGAAAGGAGGAAAACATGCAAAAAAACGGAAAGGAAGGAGAAAAGAATGTGCCAAAGGAAATATGTACAGAAGCTAAGCGAACAGCGAAAAACCAGAAAACTGTTTGAAACGCTCACTTTTTTAGAAAAGCAGATGGAAGATGAGTCTGCCGTTCGGGATGCTGACACGGTACTTGCAGATATTTTAGAGGGCGCCGATTTTGAAATTACCGGAATTGTAACTGACCTTTTAAAAACTTATCAGGGCAGTAAAGACCGTGAGTCAGTGGAAACCTGTTTCGAAGTATTAACAGGGGTAACGATACAAGAGTATCTAAAAAAGTGTATCATCACGATTCTCAGTCAGAAAAAAGGAGAGGTTTCAAATCGAAAAAAGTGCATGCTCTATCAGGGATTGCATTTTTTACCTGTGGGGAAAAGGGTGGAGCAAAAAGGAGAAATTTATCTTTTCCCTAGGAAGATTTCGAACCATGAGAAAGAAATAGACCAATTGCAAGAAGTCAAGGAACAAACAGGCCTTGATATATTTCTTTGTCTGGAAGATTACCGGCTGTACTTCCTACAGGAAAGGAAAGTTTTTGTATATCTGCCAAATGGAAGGAGGCGAACCTATGCAGACAAGTATTCTATGGGAAGGGGGTCTGCCAAGTAAGGAAGAGATGGAGAAAATGAAACAGGAAGGTTATCTGTTTCGTGCTGTAGAAGGTGGATGGAAGATTTGTTTAAAGCTGCATAATACACCTACGGGAACATGGTATGCAGATAACTTCTCAAAATCATTTTTAAAAGAAGTGGAATTGCATCAATATCTGGAAGAGGTTGAAAAACGGGCAACATGGTTTGAGGTTCCAAGTAAAGAATTACGAGTATACGAAGCAGGACAGATACTGGAAAAGCCTGAGAGTAAAGAAGAGCGTATCTGTATGGAAGTATTACGAGATACAAAGAACCATTCCCGTCTTTTATTGAAAACCAATCAGACAGAAGCATACCAACTGGGGAGTTCTGCAATCCCGACTTTAGAAAGCAGAGCCAGAATCAGCGGTGCGGCATTGTCCAGTGTAGAGCCTGCGGTACTTGCGGAAATCCTGAATCAGTGTTTGAAAGTCGCAAAAGGGAAAGCATTGCTCCGTGTTTCAGAAGGAAAGGTTCGGGCAGTGCATTCAGCAGAAAAAAACGGGTATCAGGTATATCCCTTACCGGAGGTTTTTATGCTTGCCAGTGTTTACATACGTGGAGAGTATAAAAAGAGTACCTTTTTAGAAGGGTATGCGGACCAGACTATGGTATCGGCAATCTGGCAGATTGAAGATCATCGGCTGGAAGAAGTGTATGGGGAAATCATGGAAAAGTATGGAAAGCAGGTAAAAGAGAAACTTACAGCTACCATACGCATCACATCTTCCGATGTGGCAGCATCAGGTGCCAATATTTTTTACAGCCTGATGGAGGGACAACGAAAGATTGCATTAGGAACGGATATGCGGATGCGGCACAATAATTCTGTGGAATTTCAACAGTTTACGGAAAATCTGCTTTCAACTTTTGAATGCTATAAAAATGCATTGAAAGGGACGGTGGAAAAACTGTGTGCTATTTCCATTGAGTATCCAGTCAATACCATGATTGGAATTATGACAAAACAAGGGTTTGGGAAAAAGAATGTTGCAGAGATCGTAGACCGCTTTAAAGCAACCTTTGGTGATGCACCCTGCACCGCATACGAAGTGTATTGTGGGATTGGGGAAATTCTTTTCTTGGCACAGAGCAAGGGAATATCCGGCAGAACTATGGTGGAGCTGGAAGAAAAAGTTGCCAAATGCACGAGTATGAAGTGGAGAGAATATGACATTCCCGGAGATCTTGTTTATTAGGGGAAGATCAGAAAAATTAAATTTGGGTTACCGTATATATAGGAGAGAAAAGAATATGGATTATAAAAAAGGAAAGAAAGAACTGGGAATTTATTACGCAAATATGCTGGTTTCCATTGCAGAAGAGATCTCTGCAAAGAACACAGGAAAAGGAAAGACGGGAATACAAGGAATCTTTTCCGCTTTACAAAAGCGTGGGACAGTCCGCAGAAATATGACATATCTGGTCACACACTGGGTTTACAGATTGTCCCTGTTTACACCATGGGAAGAGGAAGAACTTTGGGCAGTAGATATGGCAAGAGAAGCATTCTCCTGTCCTGTGATACTTCCAACATGCAGCAGAAAGAATATTTTCAGAATCCGGAAGATAGAAGGAGAACCAGAAAAACGGCTGGAAGCAATTTTAAGACAGCTAACAGATTCCGATAAAGATCAGTTTATGAAAGCATTTTGGCTGGAACTTGTAACTATGAAGAAAGAGAAACAGCAGGTACTTACAGAATTTTTATTGGAATGGCTGTGGGTAGCATGTGGGAAAGAACAGGCAATGGAAAGAATACGGTATTGGGCATCTTCATACTGTCTTCCATTTGCATAAAAATGAAAAGAAAAGGAGAAAAAGAATATGAGAAATGTACCAGAATGGACGAAAGGAAATGCATTTGCAAAACGTTTTTTTAAGTGGCTTAGGAGAAAGAACAAGCCAGCCCTTTTGACATGGGAGAATGTGTTTACCAAGACTTTCAACAGAGAATTTACCTTTGTGTATATGGGAACAAACCTTGAAAACAGAGCCAGTCATTTATATCAGGGGATGGAATTTGTTGGGATTTTCAACCAAAAGACGTTTGAATTTACAGATGTATCCTACGCCTTGCGTGCTTTGTTAAATATTCCGGAAGGAAAAAATTTCCGGTTCCAGCGTGGATGTATGCGCTGCCTGGAACAGAAGGTTCAGGAATATGCCCAAAAGAAACTGGAGAAAGGAAAAAAGGATATTGTGATCACCGCAGTTGAAAGAGCAGCAGTCGCATGGAAATATCGGGAATTGATTGAAAAGACAGCAGGAGATGTGATTTTTGAAAAAATTTCTGTAACAGACCGATTACTCCCACAACAGGACTTTGCTTTCGATGGAGAAACGTATGTATTTGACAATTGGCTGTACTTTTGCTATTTAAGAAACCGAAAGGCTGTCATCCGCAGGTTTGGAAGATACTGGGCAAAAGAACTGCAGAACAGGGAAGTCATGCGTCAGATTTTTGAAACAGAAGTAAACAACAAAGCAAAGTTTTTGATGAAGAAACAACCGGAGAGGATTGAAAAAATCAGAGCCCTTAGAAAATCGTTGGAGCAGGTGCATCATACCGTAATTGTAGTTGTAAGAGGGAGACAAGGTGTTTTTGAATATTTCCACATCGATGCAGAGGTATTAAAAAACACAACCGGAAAGTACCCACTCAGTCAGGTATCTGGACAAGAAAAGAAACGTCTGAAAGAAAAGTACGGGGCAAATAAGGTATGGGACGTAGAGGAAATCTATCAGGTAGGAGCAAGGGATATCTGGTATTACAATGTCATGGCAGAACAGAAACAGGCTGCTTAATTGAAAGAACAGGAGGACATAGGATGGAAAACAAAGAAACAATGAATTTACAGCAAAAACTAATTGCAATTTCAAACGAAATGCCAAAGTTGTTAAAGAAGCATTATTCAGACGAAGTGGATTATGATTTTGTAAAGATTGATGATATCTTTGAACTTCTAAATCCGGCGTTTACGAAGCACCATATCTGTTTGCAGGAATTAGAAGAGACAGATGCCGCTTACAGTAAAGTAGATGGCAGCTGGATTTATACAGCAAAACTTACATTTTTTATTGTCAATGCGGACTGTTTGGAGGAAAAAGAGCGAGTAAGTATTCAGCTGGTGGGAGACCATCTGGACTCTCCTGCAAAGGCGAAAGGAGCAGCATGGACGTATGGGTTTAAATACTTCTTCCTGTATAAATTCCGTATGAAACAGGAAACGGAAGATCCGGATATGAAGGGGACACCAAATGGACCTGATAAATCAAAGGAAAGGGTGGAATATAAAAAATCCGAAGTGCCGGTAAAGCCACAGAAACCGGAAAAAAAGGCTTCTGATGTAATTGCAGACAGTCCTTTAGCGCAACCGCCGCAGGAAGATAAGAAAAGAAACAAAGATACTATAATACAGGCAGATTTTTTCCCAGATCCTGCAGCTTTTTTAGAAGAAAGTGAAGAGGCAGAAACAGCGGAAGATATGAAAGTGCAAGAAACAAAGAGGTTGGAAAAACAATCTTCAGAAGCAGCAGAAGTAGTGCATCATCAGGAAACAGCAGAACAGGAAGTACTGTTAGAGGAAACTCAGCCAGATTCATTGACAAACGAGGGAAAAGACATTTTAGATTCTTCTTCCATAGAAGATTTAAAAGACGAAAAACCGGAGAGGGAACCAAACGAAAACAATCTGGAAGAAAAATCAAAAGAGGGGAAGAAAGGGCCGAAGGAGTCGGGCTTGCAATCTCATAAGAAAAAGGAAGAGGACGGTTTTGGACAGATGAACCTTTTGGATTTTTCAGCACAACAGACAAAGGAAGCAGAAGTTCAAGAGACAGAAAGCAGTGAAACAAAAGCAGCAGATACAGCTCAGGAGATTGCGGAAGAAAAGGAAATGAAAGAGAAATCTTCCGTTTCTGCTCCATCAGAAGATTTTGAAGAGGCGAAAGAAGAAGTTCCCTTTGAAGAAATAGATGAAGAAGACTTTTTCTTGCAGTTACAAAGAGATATGGAAAGTGAAGCGGAGAAGAAACCTCTGACAGTAGAAGCGGCAAAAAAGGTAATCTGTCCGTATGCGTTGTTTGAAGGAAAGTCATTTGGTGAAATGCTTGGGACAGAAGCGGGATATCGGCAGTTACAATGGTTTGCAAACGAATACAGAGGTTCTGATTTTAAAATGAAAGAAGCAGCTCAGCTTTTACTGGAAGATTGTGAACAGAAAGCTGCTTAAAAGATTAACTATTAGGAAGAGGTGTGCTGGCCATGCCTTTTCCGACTTTTGTAAGGGGATATTTCCAGAAAGGTAAAAAGGATATGAAAAAAAGAAAGCGTACAGATTCTTATCCAGTTGCCCCATTCACTATTTTTGATGTCGCAAACATGCTGGATATGGAATTTTTGGAAAACTGCAAAAATGGATATCAGGTAAAGGATGTCCAGAATGCAGCCAATGTTGTCTGTCCATTTTGTGGAGATGCAAGAGGGAAGGCAAGCATCTGTGTCTGTGCAGAAGGGAAAATCATTAATGTTTTCCATTGCTTTGATTGTGGAACTGGTCATAATATGCTGACACTTTATGCAGAACTTTGTCATCTGACGGGAAAGGACCGGTATAAAAAGGCATATCGGGAAATTTATAGAAGAAAGCAGGAGGAACCCGGCAGAAAGAAAAAGACAAGGGAAGCAATGCAGGAAGAAAGCCAGGGGATAAAAAAACAGGCAAGGAAACAGAAGGAACGCATGGCAGAACCTGTGGATGCAGAACAACGGCATCATGTTTATAAAAAAATGCTCTCTTATCTGAAACTGAAGGAATATCACCGCAAAGATTTGGAAAGAAGAGGTGTGAATGCAGAGATTATCCGGCGTATGGAAGAAAAAGGATATAAAAGTACCAGTAAGGAGGAATCTCAACAGATTGCCAGGAGACTGATAAAGCAGGGATTACGCTTGGAAGGCGTTCCCGGATTTTATATCAATCGGGAAGGAGACTGGGATCTGAATTTCTATGAAGGAAACAGCGGGTATCTTTGTCCTGTTTATACAGTAGACGGATATCTGGCAGGATTCCAGATACGATTGGACAACCCAAAGGGAAAAAATAAATATGTATGGCTTTCCAGTGCAAATCAAAAGAAAGGGTGTGGGATCAGCAGTATTGTAGGGATATCGGGAAAAGCAGAAGGAAATGAGATTTATGTGACCGAAGGAATTTTAAAAGCAGAGATTGCCCATCAGGTATCAGGAAAAACGTTCCTTGGGAATCCGGGAATTGGAAATTGGAGAGATTTGTATGAGGTTTTACAAGCATTAAAAAAGCGTGGTCTCTCCCATGTGGAAGAAGTCTATGACATGGATAAGCAGTTACGGCTTATATGTGACAAAAAGTATAGTGAAATCTGTGAGGAATGTGAAGAGAGAAAGAAAGAGGGCGATCCTTACTTTGAATGCCCGAAAAAAAGAGTAAAACGGGATACCATACGAAAAGGCTGTAATCATACATACCGTATCTGTGAGGAGCTTTCCTTATCCTGTAATCGGAACCAGTGGGATTTAGATCAGGACGGACTGTGGGCAGAACATGAAAAAGGGATTGATGACTGGCTGACAAAGGAAATCAGGAAAAACACAAGATAATTCATTTTTAAAATGTGCAAAAGAGGAATTGCGAAAGCAGTTCCTTTTTTGCATGGTTTAAAGTGCCATGGGAAAGGAGAACAATGTATGATTCGGGACAGACCTTAAGAAGAAATGGGAAACAGGGCAGTTTCCGGTGTGCAGCATATTCCCGAAAATGGAACTGCCCGTCTAAAAAACAATAAAGTGAAAGGAGAGAGCGTTTATTGAAAACAACATGGAAAAAACGATGTACAGCAGGATTTTTAGCTGTTTTACTAGGGTGTTCCTCTCTGCTTGCAGGTGGGAGCAGTGCTTTTGCAGCACCATTAGAACAGACAGATGTAAAAGAAGAAACACAGGCAGAAGACATTACGATTGAGCAGGGAGAAACTTTTGATCCGGCATTCGATTTCATCGGTATTACTGTAAAAGACGGAGAAAAGGTTTCTCTTGTTTTGTCAGCAGATAAAGAAGGAAAGCTGTTTGATGCAGACAGACCTGGAAGGTATGACTGTATTTACCAGGTCCAAAAACCTTCCGGAGATACTTATGAGATTACACGGAAAATCATTGTGAAAGAAGCGGGAAAGGAAGGAGAGAGTCCGCAAAAAGAGAAGAAACAGAAGAAAGAGATAAAAAGTGGGGAGGAAGACGCAGAGCCTGATGGTGCCAACATTGATACCAGTGCATTAAAGGAAGAAGAGGGTGTCTTGTTTTCCGTTGTCCCCTCTTCTATGGAACAGGCAAGGGAAAAAGCTTCTTTGGTGCAAGGGGAGAGGATTGTATACCCAAGTGATTTAGGTTCTTACAGTACCTGCTATTTCTATGTCAATGACCGGATTGCATACTGTCTGGAATCAAATCTGCAGTCACCGCCTTCGTCTGATTACGTGGCAGAAATTTATGAGAGCAACTTAAACTTACAGAAAGTTTTGTATTATGGATATGGAGGGCCGGGTGATTTAACCGGAGAATATCTAAAGAATTATAGCAATGATATCAAATATGTCCTGACACATTTAGCAGCAAGTTACTGTTATGGCGGAGAGGAAGTGGCATTTGTGGGCTGCACGCAGGACGGACTGAAACGCTATGGTGTCATGGAATACATCAATTATCTTTGCGGGCAGGAAGCACCGCCAAGTGCTGCCATCAGCCTTTCTTCCACAAACGAAACCGCTTTTTTGGAAGGAGATGTGCAGAAAACAAAAAATATCACATTAAATGGAGACCATAGAAATTATATTACCCTTTCTTTACCGGAAGGTGTGACTTACCATGATACTGCCGGAAAGGAGCAGAAAGGAGGTTCCATTAAGATTTATGGTGGTACGACTTTTTACTTTACTGCAGAAAAAACCGTACATGGTACCTGGAATAGCGGAGATTTAGGCGGACAGGTAGGAGCTCAGTGGAAAACTCTGGTGGTTTCTACCGGTTCCGGCAATCAGGATGTTGGTTATGGGGATTTTTATGAGGAACCAAGTGCTAAGGTTTCATTTTCGATTCAATGGATGGATATTTCCTGGATTGAGGTCATCAAAGAAGATGCAAAAAGCAGTGTAAAACTTGCAGGGGCTGTTTTTGGGATTTATCGGGATCAGGCATGTACAGATTTGATTCTGGAGATGCCGCCAACAGATGAAAAAGGGGCAACTAAAGCGGAGCTGACAAAGACGCAGGATACAGTGTACATCAAGGAAATCACTGCACCGAAAGGGTATAAACTGAATACAACTGCTTACAATGTCAATCTGGAAGTAGCAAAAACACAAACACTGACTGTAAAAAATGAGGAACAAAAAGGGAAGATTATCATCCGAAAGCAGGGGGAAAAGCTGACAGGAGTATCCGGAGAGACTGGAAATCTGCAATTTACCTATACCAATGCTGCATTTGCAGGGGCAAAGTATAAAATTTATGCAGCAGAAGACATCTACAGCCAGGATAAGCAGACAAAAATCTATCAGGCAGGAGATTTGGCAGCAGAACTGGAGACAAAAGAAGACGGAAGTTGTTCTTCGGATATGCTTCATCTCGGAACCTATAAGGTGGTAGAGCAGCAGGCTCCGGATTCCCTGACAATAGGGAAGACAGAGGAAGAGCGTACCCATATGGTAACCCTTTCTTATGCAGGGCAGACAGTAGAAGTGGTTGAGGAAGAAACACAATATGAAAATGCCAGACCAAAGGTATCTGTGGAAGTGCTGAAGAAATCAAGTAATGATGATGCAGCATTGAAGGGGGCAATTTTTGGACTGTATGCAGATGAAGATGTTACCGGTGCAGACGGTTCCGTGCTGGTTACAAAGGGAACTTTGATACAGAAAGCGGAGTCCAATGAAAACGGGAAGGCTGCATTTACTGCGGATATCCCAATTGGCTTCCATTATGTAGTAAAGGAAATTCAGGCACCACCTCTTTATGTTCAGAGCAGGGATAGTTATGAGTTCTTTTATGAATATAAAAATGATACGACCTACACGTATACCTTTGCACATACCTTTAAAAATAAAGAGGTACGGGGAGCAGTCCATATCAAGAAAATAGACAAAGATACACAGGACTCTGTAAGCCAGGGAGATGGAGATTTAAACGGGGCTGTCTATGGATTGTATGCGGCAGAAGATATCCAACACCCAAATGGAAAGACAGGACTGCTTTATAAAAAGGATCAGTTGGTCGTGCAGGGAACGATCGAAAAAGGTGTTCTGAATTTCAAAGATTTGTATCTTGGAAAATACTATGTACAGGAAATTTCTGCACCTCCTTCCAATGCATATTTGCTGGATCAAACCAAATACCCGGTAGATCTTGCATATGAAGGGCAAGATGTGGAAATTGTGCAGAAAAATGTGACTGTTTTGGAAACCATAAAAAAACAGGCATTCCAGTTAATTAAAATCAGTGATGATGGCAGCCAGACGGAAACAGAATTGCTGGAGGGTGCCGGATTTAAAGTGTACTTGATCAGTGAACTTTCTAAAGTAAAGGATGGTACCTTAAAACCATCGAATGGAACCGAATATGCACCGCAGGATTTTATCGGATATGATTTCAGTAAAGAGGAAACTGCATCTTATTATGAAAATGGAGAAAAGATACAGACAGAAGAAATGTTTACCGACAAAAAAGGGTATCTGTGTTCACCGGAACTTCCATATGGAAAATATGTGTGTATTGAAAGTACCATTCCGGAAAATGTAGAAGGAATTCAGCCGTTTTTGGTGACTATCGATGAAGACAGCAGGGAACCGCAGACATGGCGTGTCTTTAATGACCGTCCGATGCAGTTTTATTTTAAGATCATCAAAAAGGATGCACAGACGGAACTTCCAATTTTAAAGAACAGTGCCCACTATAAAATTTATGATGTGGAGAAGAAGAAATACGTCACTATGAAAGTACGGTATCCGAAGCCAGAAACAATTGACGTTTTTGAAACAAATGAGGAAGGTTATCTGTTGACGCCGGAGCCGCTTAAAATGGGAACTTACCGGATTGAAGAAGTAAAAAGCCCGGAACTGTTTGTACAGACCGGATTTGAACAGGCATTAAAAAATGGAGAAGAAATCCTTCCGTTAAATGAGGTGACAAAGGAAGGAACTTATGAGAAAGCACCAAGGGAATCCATTACGATCAAAGTGGACAGCAATACTGCACATGAGGTGGAAGAGGAAACCGGAAAATATATTGTAGTGGTAGAAGTAAAGAACGATGAAGCGGTAGGAAGCCTGACGATCCAGAAAACAGGAGAAGTGCTTGTTGGTGCTGAAAAAGTAACAGAGCAGATACTGACAAAATTAAAGAATGGTCTGGCAAAGGCAGTAAACCAAGTGTCTAATCTGTTTACCGGAGAAGATGTTATGGAAACAGAAAAAGGATATGAGTTTGCGTATGAAGAACAGGGACTTGCAGGAGCAGAATTCTCTATTTATGCAAGGGAAACCATTTACTCACCAGATGGACAGGTAGACAGTGAGGGTAATCGGATCATACGTTTTGAAAAAGGCGCATTGGTTGGAACGATTGTAACAGATGGAAAAGGAAAAGGGACTTTAAATAATCTTCCGATTGGAAAATTTTATATTAAAGAAACAAAAACGGGAGATTCCTTTGTGCTAGATCCAGCCGAACAGGATTTTGAAATCACCTATAAAGGACAAGAAGTGGCAGTTGACTATGTAACAAAGGAAATCAAGAATCAACGGCAGAAAGTGGAAATTGAAGTGCTGAAAAAATCGGAAGCCACAAAAGAGCCACTGGAAGGGGTTTCATTTGGATTGTATGCAGGAGAAGATATTGTAAATGCAGCAGGAAAAGTTGTGGTGAAAAAAGATGAACTGGTAGCAGTTGAAAAAACAGATCAAAAAGGAAAATTGAAGTACTCGAATACCATTCCACACGGGAAATATTATCTGAAGGAACTGGAAGGTCTGCCAGGATATCTACCATATGAAGAGAAGATTGAAATTGATGCTTCTTATACGGATCCAGAATTGGAAGTGATTTCTATACAAAAAGAAGTGGAGAACCAGCCGACGAAAGTTGAAGTTACAAAAACAGACATTACTGGAGAAAAGGAAGTGGAAGGTGCCAGACTACAGATTCAAGATGAAGAAGGAACTGTAGTGGAAGAGTGGACTTCTACAAACGAATCGCATATCATTTATGCATTAAAACCGGGTAAGTACATACTTCACGAAGAACAGGCTCCAACAGAAAACGGATATGTGAAAGCAGAAGATGTGGAATTTACCGTAGAGGAAACCGGAGAAATCCAGAAAGTTTCCATGAAAGACGATCATACAAAGATTGAAATCACAAAAACGGATATCACCGGAGAACAGGAAATTGAAGGAGCCAAGTTACAGGTACTGGACGAAGAGGGAAATATCATAGAAGAATGGACCTCTACCAAAGAACCTTACCGGATCGAGTATCTACAGCCGGGAAAAACATATATCCTTCATGAAGAAGCTGCACCGGAAGGATTTTTGATTGCAGAAGATGTAGAATTTACTGTAGAGGAAACCGGAGAAGTACAGAAAGTTTCCATGAAAGATGAAGTACCAATGGGGCAGTTAATTATTAAGAAAACAGATGCAGAAGATCAGACACCACTTGCCAATGTGGAATTTGAATTGAAAAACAAAGAGACTGAGGAAGTGGTTGGAAAACTTACTACAGATAAAGATGGAGTTGCAACCAGTGAACTGCTGCCGATTGCCACATACGAAGACGGAAAAGCAGTAGGACCGATTACTTATGTATTATCGGAAACGAAACCGTTGGAAGGATATGAAGAGCATACGGAAACCTATGAAATCACATTTAGTTATGTGGACGCAAAAACAAAGGTTATTGAAGTGGTAAAAGAAATCCAGAATAAGAAACTTCCGCAGACACCGGAAAAACCAGAGGACGTAAAAACCGGGGATAATACCTTGCTCCTGCTGCCAATCGGTATTGCAGTAGTAGCGGCCTTTGGTATTGGTATTGTCCTTTGGCGGATCAGACGCACAAAGAGATAAAAAGCATTTGGAGATGATGGAACACTAGACCCGCGGGGTAGTGTAAAGAACATTTCTGGATGCTTTACCAGAAGATTTCGGGGCGGTACCGGACCCCGCAAGTGAAAGGAAAGGTGATGCTGAAGCGAAAGAAAAGAATTTAAAAGTTTTTATAAAAGTGTAAGCGGCAACGAAGCAGAAAAATGCAGGTATCCGACCAGATTGGATACTTATGGCTGTGGCTGTATGCATAATTGTTCCTACTGCTATGCACGCAGCCTTTTGGATTTCCGCGGACTTTGGAACGCAGAAAATCCAAGAGTGGCAGATATCCAGAAAATCCGGAGAAAATTGGAAAAGGTGCCACCGGGAACCATTTTAAGACTTGGAGGCATGACAGATTGCTTTCAGCCGATGGAAAGTCAGGAACAGATTACCTATCAAACCATAGAACAGTTAAATGAATATGGTATTGGGTATCTGATTGTGACAAAATCCCATCTGGCAGGAGAGGAACGATACCGGAAACTTTATGATCCGAAGCTGGCACATATCCAGATCACCATTACCTGTTTTGATGATAAAAAGGCTCTTGCCTATGAAAAGGCAAGTAGTCCGTCAAAGCGGTTAAGGGCATTGTTAAAATTACAGGAAGAGGGCTTTGATGTCACATTACGATTAAGCCCTCTGATTGAGGAGTATTTGGATTTTGATTACTTAAATAGGCTGCCGGTAGACAAAGTTTTGGTAGAATTTCTTCGGGTAAATGGGTGGATTAAAAAGTGGTTTCCGGACTTGGATTACCAGAAATATGTTCTGCGTCAGAGTGGGTACTGGCATTTACCATTGGAAGAAAAAATCAGGATATTGGAAAAAATTCATCTTCCGTTGACGGTCTGTGAAGATGTCACAGAACATTATGAATATTGGAAACAGCATATCAATCCAAACCCACTGGATTGCTGTAATTTAAGAAAATAAGAGGCATAAGTGCAGGCGGCAGCGTATCAGTTTTGGTATGCTGCCGCTTTTTTACGTTGGAGGTAAGCAGATGAAAAAAGAATACTTTTTACTTGGGATATTAAGCGTGATCTTGCTGGCAGCAGGAGTCTGGATTTATCAGATTATTAGTGAATATCAAAAAGCAGAACGGGAATATGAACAGTTACAAGAATATGTAAAAGTAGAGAAGAATACAAGGGATCCGGAAAATACGAAACCAAATGTTGCAGAAGATGATAAGGAAGGAGAAAAGCAGGAAGAAACTGTAACGGTGGATTTTGCTTCTCTGCAGGCAATTAACCCAGATATTGTAGCGTGGCTTCGGATTCCGGGGGTGTTGGAATATCCAGTAGTGAGAGGGAAAGATAATTCCTATTATTTAAACCATACCGTACAAAAAACTTATAACATTGCAGGAAGTATTTTTCTTGATTATCGGAACGAACGGGATTTCTCGGATAGTAAGAATATTATTTATGGGCATAACATGAAAGACGGGAGTATGTTTCATGTGTTGAGAAATTATCAGGATATTGATTTTTTCCAGAAGCACACGGATATGGAGGTTTATTTACCGGATGGAAGAACTTTGAACTATCAGATTACAACTTGTGAACAGGTGTCGGCAGATAGTGAGATTTATCAGATAGAAAGAGGATATGTTGAGGATAATAAGGGAAATGAAATCATATTGTCTACCTGTAGTGCAAAAGCAAATGTCAGAATTATTATAAAAGCATATTTGAAAGAAAAAACATCATGAAGATACCAGAAACAAGATATTAAAAAAGCAGATTGGAAAAGGAGGATACTAGGTGTATTTAATTGAAATTGATACAAGAAAATTTGATTTTCAAGGAATATCACATGAAGAATATCTGGAGTTTTTTGGATATCGAGGCATTAAAAAAATAAGTAGTTGTATTTACGCAGTAACAAAAACAGGACTGACTTTACCAACAATTAGAATTATTTCGGATAATTATAAAGATTAAAACGATGAATCAAAATAGACAGGATGTGAGCAGAACCATTTTATCACTAAGTTTTTTTGATGATGTGCAGTTTTCTAGAAAAGTAAATGAATTCCTTCCTTTATTGTGAAAAAAATATCCATTCTGTCAAAAAAATATTGTGAGAAATGGAAGATTATGGTAAAATGGGCTAAATAAAAAATGCATTAAAAGCATTTGAAATGTAATTCCAAAGATAAGGAGGGGAATGATTTGTAATGAAATATAAAAAAGTCGTTGCAGTTCTGCTTGCTGTGGGATGTATTGGGCTTGTAGGAACTTTGGGATATTTTCTTGGATAAACAAATCAAAAAGAACCTGATGTAAAACAAGTAGTTGCCCCAGTTGATGAAACAGAAGACACGAAACAGGAATCAAGAAAAATTGCAGTAGTTAATCTTGATGAAGGGACAACTGTTGGTGGAGAGATTATTAATTATGCTGATAGGATATCAAAATTTCCAAGTACAGATTTTGAATATTCTTCGTTAGAAGAAGCACGTATGGGGTTTGAAACTGGAAAATATGGAGCGTATGTTACAATTCCTGCCACTTTTTCTCAAAGTGTTGAAAGCTTAAATGGAACCCCTCAAGCTTCACAGATTGAGTATGTGATTAACAAATCATTTTCTGGAAAGTCTCAATATGAACTTCTTTATAATGTTGTAAGTTATGCGGAAACATTAAATGACAGTTTGAGTTATATGTATTTGAACAATATTCTGAATGAGTTTCACAATGCACAGGACGGGGCATCTAATGTAATGAGTAATGATTTGCGGGATAAAGATGCGATTGACCGTATTGCGGCATCAGATCTTGTGGCATTGATTGAAATGCCAGAAATTGTGAGAGAAGAAAATAAAATTGAAGCACCAGATTTTGTCTCTTATACAGAAAAAAATTCAGAATTAGCTAAAAATATAGATGAACAATATTTAAAATGCGTCGAAGACATTGAAAAAGAAATTAAGGGATTAAGTGAAAATGGGAATACTTTAGCCAATGTTTTAACAGAAATTGCTTCTAATGTGGAAGAAATAGACTTAACGGTAGATGAGGAAGGAAACTCAATTGCAGAGGAAGCAAATAAAAAGTTAGAACAGTCTTTAAAAGAGTATGTGAGTCAGGCTCCAGACAAAGGCGGAATCCAAACCCAATTAAGAGAAATTCAAAATCACTTGACAGAAATAAAGAATGGATGGGTAAATGCTAATAATCAGAACAATAAAAAATTAGAAGAACAATTAACGGATACGTTAGCAAGCTATTTGGAAGAACTGAAATCTCAAGTACCGATGCTGGTTGCCACCGAACAGCCTGATGGAAGTTATCAAGTTACTTTTCAGCAAACAGGAACAGAAGTTCCGCCTTCTGTAACATTCTCCATTGTAGATGTTCCGGGAGCACAGAATAATCCCAAACAAGACTTATTGAAAGAAATTTCTAGTGCGATTGCCCAGGCTGAACAGCTGACAGAAAAGATTCAAATACCTGTAGAGATAGCAGAAAGTACGCCGGGAGCAGGCGATAATTATACGATTAATGTAGAATATGATATACCAATGTCAGTTGCATCACTTTCGGAAGAACAGTTAAGGGAATTGATAAAGAAAAAAGAAAATTCGTGGTATGTTATTAAGGATTCGATAATGGAGGATTGATTATGAAAAAAATAGTGAAAGTTGGTGTGTTAATATGTTGCTTTATAGCAATAGGCTCTATTTTATATCTGCGATATCTGCAATTTCAAAAGAAGGAAGCGGAAGAAAGAGAATGGGAGATTTGTATAGCTTATAGAAGACAAAATGATGCATTAATTCGCAAGGATGGTCCGCTTCATTTATATGAATATAGTTCATATGAACATATTGATGAAAAGGAGTTGTTTGTTGCGTTACATGTTTATAATATGTCTGACCGTTGTAAAGAAAAGGTCACATTAGAGGATGTAAAAAAGTATTTATCAAGTGAGTTTGATGAGGAAGGGAATTTATATGTCCTAAATAAAAATAATAAAGTGCATGATTACATTGAATGGTATCGTAAAAGAGTTATTACAGATACTGGTATGGACTTTGAAGGCGAACATCAGATAGAACGGTATTGGACACGCCTATCAGAGATTGTGCTCAATTATGTTAGGGAGGGGAATGACTTTCCAAATCAGGATGTCAAGTCATTTTCGTACGAAAAGCTAAAAGAAATAATGAAAAAAGCAGACGATCCATCATATCAAATCAATGATGATATTATGAAAAAACCAATTAATGAGGCAGAATAAAGAAGAAAGTAGGATCATGAAATAGATATGAAAAATTGAATATCTATGGAATTGTATCATCTGTACTTTTGGCAGTTTTATTTAGTGTTGCTATATTTGAAGAAGCTGTAGATGGTTCAATGGAGATGCTAAATTAAGTCCTTTTTTATAGGACTTTCTAAAAAGATATTCAGAAATAACAGCGGTTATTGCTCAAAGTAGAATGTTAGATTATATGAATCAGGAACAAGAAAATCTAAAGAATCATTGTACGATTTCTGCTATTATCTCCTATATTTGTAGAATGAAAGATCTGGGAACAATGATGCATGGAAAATATGTTACTATTTCTTGGGAGGAAGAATGCAAAAAGTATATTGTTAAGTTAACACATACAGATTTTATTAATTATTACAACCCGTTAGGTGTTGTAATTGAAAGTAACCAGAATGCTAAAAGAAATCAAAGATTTGAAATACTATCGTGGAGAAATTCTTATTTTATAGAACACAATTTAGGTAAAAAAACTATTTTAGAGATAGCTGGAGAAAAGAAAACTGATGCAGAAGTACTACAAGAAAAAGTGGCTTCATCTTTACTACTATCTGGGATTGAGAAGGCAATAAATTCGACTTATGCTACTATAATTAAGGTGATAGCAGATATACAGAATAATCAAGAAAATAATATAAAACTTGACACAAGTGTCACAAATATAGAAGTAGGAAATTATATAAAAACATTAGGTTTAAATGGAAATATTATTTATGAAAATAATAATAAAGTTTTTATGCTGAATGTTATGGTAAATAAAGTAGTATTAAATATAAGAGTGCATGTTTATAAATTTAGTAAAGGAGATGGTGACGATGTCAAAAGGAATAAAAGTAAATAATGGGCATGTAAACGAAGTTGCAACTCAAATTGAAACGGCTAAAAGTTATTTTCGTCATGTTCCGTTAGTTCCACAGGATTCTAAGACAACAATTTCAGCGAACAGTAAAAGTAAAGAGGCATACGGATATGCACAGCAAGGAATTGAATTATTAGGGCAGACCTTAGATGGTGATGTTCACAATATAAGAAGTCTGAATCTTAGTTTTTCGCAGTTTGATGAGATGATGGGGAAACTTGCACAACATGGAACTAGATATCCAGTGATTAAAGCCGCCGATGACTAGGGAGGAAAGTTTATGAAAGAAAGTGATTATTTAAACCCGAATGATATAAAAAGCCAATGTGATCAGGCAATCCATAAGCTCGAAAATGATAATGAGACTCTGGATATTGTTTCTAAGAGTGTAACTGCATTTTCTACAGATAATGAAATTAAAAGCGTTTCTTTTGAGAATTTAAAGCAACAGTTGGCCGATTATATAACTGTAATTGATGCAATAAAGTCGGCGAATGCGTATGATATTGCAGAATTTTCAACACTAAAAGATTTGGTAGGAGATGAAGTTCTTGATGGGGCGAATATTCAAAGCCAAATGAAAAAAGCACTTGATAACAAGGAGTTTTATTTGGAAAAAGCAGATGAGTATGAAATGAAAAAAGAGACTTCTAATTCTATCATAGATTTATATTATAGTTGGAAGGTAAATGACTATAAACGATTGGCTGAATCTAGTCAGAAGTTGTATGATGAATGGAAAAGCAAATCAGATAAATATGATGAAATTGAAGGTAGTACAAGTATATTGTTTTCAACGACAAGTAGTCTGCGTGAAGCTATCACAACTGCACTTAATAGTATGAGCGGACGATTTCAAAGTGGAACATACATACCCAGAACAGGTTTCGATTGGAAAAAAATTATGGAGGTGGAATGCTTAAAGCTGGAATCGTGGTTGAAAGCTAAAGAGGAATTAAAATTAAGCGAATCAGAAACTGAGTATTTGAAACAAAAAGGAATTGTTTTAACGACAATGGATATTGCGTGTATAAAACGTACAGAAGGAACAGAATTAGTATTTCTTTCAAAAGATAAAAAAGCGTTGTTTTATAAAGGAGAGATATATCCTATTTATGTTCCAGATAATGAAATATCTTTTCAACCTATTTGGAAGTTGGATGGGAAAAAAGAAATCTCAGCAATGGAGTTTGATGCATTAGAGGGAATTTTAGGATTTAGTTTGGAAGAAATACCTAAAGAAGATATATATACAACATCTGGACATAAGGTATTATCAGGAGAATTATCTTCAACAGATCCAAATGTAAAGGCAGCAGCAGGTTTGAGTGCGTTATTAGGGTTAACGCAATTTACACTTTCTTCATTATCCAAAAGCGAAGTGACAGTTATTTTCCAGTCTTCAGAAGGTGGAAATAGAGGCACTATTTGTGTTGGAAATTCAGAAGATAGAGCAACTTTTCAGAACTGGAATTATAATATTCCAATGGATACATATAGAGACTCAGAACCTGGCATTGGAAAAATATGGGCATCAGATTATGCAGCAGGAATATATAAAATAGCTTCGGGAAAAGATGTTCCAAATCCAGACGGAACTTATACGATAACGGGCACTTTGGATGAAAGACATAAAGATACAAATATTTCGGGTTATTTATCATATTCAACGGATGGAAAATTAATGTATACACCGTTAACCTATTCTGGTGATAAAGCATATATTGAATCTGTTGATGGGTTTATGGAGTTTGGCCGAACACAAATTTTAGATTTTAGTGATAAATTATCTACACCATCTTTTGCGGACGAGGATAGTCAGAAATTATTAGAAGAATTATTGAAAGGGGAAAATGAATGATGGAGAAGAATAAAGATATTTTGATTGTAATAATTGCAACGCTTATTTTCGGAGGTGCTTCTAAGATATTAGTTGGAGTTCCATATATGGCATGGGGATATTTTGATCAATTGTTTATAGCAGCATTTATTTTGTGGACATTTTATAGTGCTGCGCTGTATGTAGCTATTAAAATAGAAAACAGAAAAAATGAAAATTATTTAAAAATTGGATTTGTTGGAGTAATGTTTGGTTTAGCGGTAGCATGTTTAAAAATGGGTGTAGATGCTATTATAGAACAATTTGCAAAGTCTGCAAGTAATTTGATTATTACAGCCTTTATGATGGAAATGGGAATCCTTATTTTAGGGAGTATCATTATCTTTGCTTTATATATTTATGTAGCGAAGAAAGAAATTTTATGGAATAAATCTATGAAAAATTATACTTTGGGATTAGGCGGAATTATAGGTATATATTTTGCTGTAATTGTCTATTATTTATGGCAACTCAAACATTGGATGGAAAAATTTTCTGGTTTGGATGTGGTAAAAGAAATTGGGAAAGAGCAGGGTATATTAAATTTGTCAACAAAGTATGCTAGGGAATCGACTATGATGGGGATGGTTGTGTATGTGGCTTTTTTTATAGTTTTATGGATTGCTTTAAAAAAGAATACAGAAAATAAGGAAGCTTAATAAATTGTTGCAACAAAAATAAAGGAGGTATTATGTGAATGAGGTTAATTGCATGTCTGAGGAAGAACTTCGGGCACATTTGAAGAAGATGGAGAAAAATAAAGAGGAATTAAAGTTTCAAGAACAGAGGATTTGGAAAGAAGAAGAGGAGGAAGATGAACAGATTTACGCTGCACTGGTAGGACTAGAACATATGCGGGAATATGCGGGAGAAAATGAGAAGATAATACTCTTGATTGATGAGCAAAAGAGCATTTTAGATAACATAAGATTGAGAAAAGCGGAATTTGCTGATGAATTTAAAAGACAATTGCAAAATAAAAATAGTCGAATTGAAGAAGAAATAGCAGAAATTGATCAGAGAATAAGGGAAATTCTTATGAGTGGGTGATATAGTAAAAAAGTTTTTTTAGAAAGAGCAGAAGATACACGGATTTTTTGTATCTTCTGCTGTAATCATGATTTATAGAAAACGAGTTGATTATATATTTTACAAGCGTTATAGGAACTGCTAGTGTTTGGTGGGAAGAATACTTTTTGCCAGAGCAATTCCAGCTTGTGGATATAATTCCTGAATTTTTTTATATTTTTCTTCAATCAATTCAGGTTCATCTGCCCATATATCTTCATAAATTTTCAAGGCTTTTTTAAAATGGGTTTTCGCTTGTGAAATATTTGCAGTGATCAGGCAGATACTTCCAAGGGATTCCTGTACCTGTGCATAATCCAAACAGTGGTTTGAATTATATTCTTTGATAATCTGTGCTAATTTCT
>OGEK01000063.1_pt1 | contig 119759 bp, 123 predicted proteins | sample 1570641 | NCBI WGS metagenome assembly OGEK01 (sample SAMEA2582136, study PRJEB24529) | metagenome | biome: Human gut stool | place: China | collected 2011
ATTGTTTACACCTATTTATTGTTTGTTGATTTTTTCATCTCTCTCTATTCTGTTGCTAATGTCCTTTTTATTACTTTTCTTTTCTGTCCCCTTTTCTCGTGGACAAGAATTATAATACCATAATTTTTAGATTTCGTCAATACATTTTTCATTTTTTTTAAAAAAATTTTTAAGGCATTAAATAAGCCGGGTTTTGTATTTGATGATCATTTATCTAGCCCCATAATTACTTATGGTATCAAGCAGCTTACCCTGAAAGAGGACGAGCAGCCCTTTATCCTTTCCTATTTAGCCTTGCTCCAGAGGGGGTTTACCTAGCTTCCTTAGTTTCCTAAGGAACTGGTGGTCTCTTACACCACCTTTTCACCCTTACCATATAATATGGCGGTTTATTTTCTGTGGCACTTTCCTTAAAGTTACCTTTAGCAGCCGTTAGCTGCCCTCTTGCTCTATGGAGCCCGGACTTTCCTCTCCTTGATTACTCAAGCAGCGATCAACTCTAATACCTTAAAAAATTATTATCTTTTATTTTGCTTTTCTCTTTTTTTCTTTACAGAAAGCACTCTTAATATAATAGCAAATATTATAAAAAATGCAATACCCATTCCTATAAAAAATGAATTTTTTTCATCACCAATAATTTCTTCCTCCACTACTATTGGGTCTTCTATATTAACTTTATCTAATACACCGTCTATACCATCTAAGACTTCTATAGCATAATTTCCAGCTTCTCCTTTAGATAAAGTATTTTCAGCATTTTCTAAAACGAGGTTTATTCCGTCTTGATATTCTTCTACATTTATATCTTTTGAAAAACTTAATTCTATTTTCCCTTTTCCAGAGTCATCTTTTTTTATATTCAATATAATAATTTTTTCTGGATCTTCTACACTGAATCCTTCATCAGTAGGAAGAGTATTTACATATATGTGAAGTTTTCTTTTATCCTCCAATTCTGTTATTTTACTTTCTACTTTTATTTTTTCATCTTGAGAAAAAATCTTTAAATTGTCATTGAGTTTAGCAAAAGAAATATTAAATACTGCCAGTAATCCTATTATAAAAAAAGTTTTCTTCACGATTTTTCTCCTTAATAATTTTCAAAAATAGGACCATCATTAAATATTGATATTTCTAATCCCATCTCCTCTAATTTTTTTTTCAAAAGTTCTGAGAAACAATTCTCGCTTTCAAAGTGTCCAATATCTATAAGATGTAATCCACTTTCTTTAGCATCTAAAGCATCATGGTAGCTTATATCTCCTGTTATAAAGAGATCAGCCCCTAAAGATTTTACTTTTCTCCAGTATCCCATTCCAGAACCATTTATTAAAGCTATTTTTTTTATTTCTGTTTTTATATTGCTACTTATTATTCTTACATTTTTTATTTTCATTTTTTCTTTGATAAAATCAACGTATTCAGAAACTGTTTTTTTCTCTTCTAAAGAATACATTCTTCCTATTCCAGCTGTTTCATCATTTTCATTTACATCTATTATTTTATATTTCTTGACATCCAACAGCTCAAGAATATAATCATTTAAACCGTCTTTTGAAGAATCAAGATTAGTATGTATAGAATACAAATTTATTTCATTTTCTATAAGTTTTATAATTTTTCTTCCCAGTAGTTCAGATATTACAATAGATTTTAATGGTTTAAATATTAAAGGGTGATGTGTTATTATCATATTTATACCATTTTCAACAGCATATTCTATAGCTTTTTCTGTAGCATCTATGGATAACTGAATTTTTTTTATGTCTTTATTTATATTCCCAACTAATAATCCTACATTATCCCATTCTTCTGCATTACTTTTAGGATATTTTTCTTCTAAAAAATCAATTATTTTTTTAGCTTTCATAAAAACATCTTCCCTTCCACTGTTGAAAGTATTAAAAGAGCGCTTTGAAATAATTCTTCTCCTTGTCCATTCTCTAGCTTCAACATATCCTCTATTTCAAAAATAGAGTACCTCTTATCTTTTCCAAATCCAAAATAGTAATTTAGTACCTCTATTTGCCTTTCACTTAATCTATTTTCTAAAGCAAAAAAATCTATTTTTTTCTCCACCATTTTTTCCCTTTTTTCAATAGCTTCTATTGTAGGAAGAAGATCTTCTTCTTTCAAATATACTTCATTGTGATGTTGCTCTTCCTCATGGGTATGTTCATGATGATGTTTTTTGCCAAAATTTTCTTTTTTATTCTTAAAGAAGTTTTTAAATTCATTTCTAAGATCTGCTACTTTATTTTCTATGTACAATACAATTTCTCTTACTATCCAATATTTAGAATAATTTTTAAAATCCCCATTTTTATCAGGATCAAAATAATCAACAGCTTTTATGAGTCCAACTGTTCCTTCTTGTACTATGTCCATATAGGCTATTCCAGTTTTCACATAATAAAAAGCTATAGAGGCTACTTCATTAAGATTTTTTACTATTATTTTTTCCTTATCAAAGTCACTTATATTTTTCAAATAATTACTCTCTTCTTCATCACTTACTACTTCCATATTAGAAAGTTCCTCTAAGTAATCAATAACAGTTTCTTCTGCAAATTCCTCCATATCTTCAAGTTCTTTTGAACCTGTATAATAGCTGTCAAACTCTAATTTTTTATCTGAATTTTCATCTAAAAATTCTCTAAAATCATCTTCTTCTCTATAATTATCTATTACTTCTTTTTCCAATTCTTTGATACTTAAAATTTGCATGTTCCCTCCATAATATTTGCAGCCAAAAATGAGGGAATCCCCCAAATAAATCTTATTTATTTCTTGGGTCTCCCTCAGATTATTATACTTTGAAATCTTCCAGTTTTTTTCTTCTGCTTGGGTGTCTAAGCTTTCTCAATGCTTTGACTTCTATTTGCCTTATTCTCTCTCTTGTTACTTTAAATATTTTTCCTACTTCTTCCAATGTCTTAGGTGAACCATCATCTAAGCCATATCTATATCTCAATACCCTCTCTTCTCTACTACTAAGAGTATTTAATACCCCATTAAGCTGTTCTCTAAGAAGAGATCTATTAGTAAGTTCATATGGATTAAGCATTTTATGATCTTCAACAAAATCTCCTAATTCACTATCTTCCTCACTTCCTACTGGAGTTTCAAGCGATATAGGGTCTTGATTCATTTCTTGAATAGCCTTTACCTTATCCACTTCCATTCCTAATCTTTCACCTAGAACTTCAGGAGTAGCATCTTTTCCAGTTTCCTGTAGATAAATTCTTGCTTCTTTTTTTATTTTATTAATAGTTTCTATCATATGTACTGGAATTCTTATTGTTCTTCCTTGATCGGCAATAGCTCTTGTTATAGCCTGTCTTATCCACCAAGTTGCATATGTAGAAAATTTATATCCTTTACTGTATTCAAATTTTTCAACTGCTTTCATCAAACCTATATTTCCTTCTTGAATAAGATCAAGAAGTTTTAATCCTCTATTAGTATGTTTCTTAGCTATACTTACAACTAGTCTAAGGTTTGCTTCTATAAGCTGTTTGCTAGCCCATTCATCACCTTCTAAAGCTCTCTTAGCATACTCTAATTCTTCATCATGGCTAAGTAATGGTATTTGTCCTATTTCACGAAGATACATTTTAATAGGTTCGTCTACCTTCATATCCCCAGAAAGATTAAATAAATCATCACTTACAAGTTCATCTTCACTTATCTCTTCCAATTCTTCTGGATTGAAATGTTCAAAATCATCTAAATCTTCTGTTCTCTCATCTAAAAGGTCATCTATTTCATCTTCATCAGGAAATTCCTCTTTATCTTGAGTTTTAGAAATAGGTTCTTCATCTTTATTCTTATCTTTTTTCAAAGATGCTGCAAGTTTTTTCTCTTTTTCCAGATCTTCCTGCCTTACAATTTCAATTCCTTGTTCCATCATTCCTGTTATCAGCTGCTCAATTTTTTCTACTGGAAAATCACTTTTTAATTCCTCATTTATTTCTTCATAAGTTATAAACTTATTTTCCATCGCTTTTCTGACTAAAGAAAGAACCTTCTCATTTTTTATAAACTCTCTCATTATTTGAAGCCTCCTCTAAAAAAATTATAGATTAACTATTTCTTCGTATTCTTTATATATATCCAGTATTTTTGAGAAACCATCAGCTGCATTCAATTTCAGTTCGATACTTTTGAGTCCTATTGTTTTACTAATATTTTCTCTATTCTTCTGCTTTTCTTTTAATTCTATCCTGAACCAAGAGATAAATATCTCCTCTAATAATTTATTTATTCTCTCTTCAGTTGAAAAATCATTTATAGCCATACAGATTACAATTTCCCATTCTTCTGTTTCAGCTTTTGTCAATTCTACACTATCTTTAAGCTCTCTTATTATATCCGTTTCTTCTTCTCTCTCTTTAAAATATTGAAAAACTTTCTTAGTTAGAGAACCTTTTATATTCTTATCTTTAAAATATTTAAAATATTCATTTCTAGCTAAAATAAGTCCAAGTGTAAGTTCTTCTAATTTACTTGCTGTTTCTTCTCTTGATATACTTATATTTTCTAGAACTTCTTCAGGTTTCCTTGATTTTTTCCTGTTTTTATCTATCAAAGTTTCTTTAAGTATATCCTTTTCAATATTTAATTGTTTAGATAATTTGTCTAGATACAAACTTTTTTCAAGATCAGTATCAACACTTTGAAAAAATTCTTTGAATCTATTTATAAAGTTCTGTTTAGACATCATATTACTAAAATCATATTCTTTAGAATAATATTTAAATAAAAAATCAAATATCTCAACAGAATTTTTCACACACTTTAAAAAGCTTTCTTTTCCATACAGTTTTAAGTATTCATCAGGATCCTTTGCTCCTTCCAGAATCAGAACTCTGATATTAAAACCTAATGCCTTTAATATCATTCCTGCTCTTTCTGTTGCTGCTTGCCCTGCTGCATCTGAATCAAAAGAAAGTATTATATTAGAAGTATATCTTTTTAAAAGTTTCCCTTGTTCTTCAGTCAGTGCTGTTCCCAAAGGAGCTAAAGCTACATCAAAACCATATAGATACCCTGACAATACATCCATATACCCTTCCATAAGCATAGCATAATTTTTCTTCTTAATCATGCTTCCTCGTTCAAGTCCATATAGATTTTTTCCTTTTTTAAAGATAGGAGTATCTGGTGAATTTATATATTTAGGGACCTCTTTATTATTTTCAAGAGTTCTTCCTCCAAAGGCTATTACTTTTCCTGTTGGAGAGTATATTGGAAATACAATTCTATTTCTAAATATATCATACTGCCCATTTTCACTCTCTTTTACAAGACCTAAAGCTATAATATCTTTTAATTCATATCCCTTGCTAATAAGATAATCATTAAGTTCATTCCATTTGTTTGGAGCGAATCCCAATTCATTATCTTTTATAATTTTTGGATTGAGTTTTCTAGCTACCAGATATTCCATAGCTTCTCTTCCATTATTAGAAAAAATATATTCCTTGAAAAAGCTATGGGCATCTTCCATTATTTTATAATATTTATCATAACTCTCTTCATTTTTCCTATTGCTACTTATTCCCTTTATAGGTATTCCATATTTTTTAGAAAGTTCTTCAACAGCTTCTATAAAGCTTATTTTTTTATATTCAGAATAAAATTTTACAGGATTTCCTCCAGCTCCACAAACAAAACATTTACATATATTTTTGCTTGGGCTAACCATGAAAGAAGGAGAAGTATCTTGATGAAAAGGACATAATCCCTTATAACTTGAGCCTGATTTTTTCAGTTCTACAAATTCGCCAACTACCTCTTCTATTTTGAGGCTTTCTATCAGCATATCTATATCTTCAGATCTATATCTCACTTTGTAATCACTGTTTCATTTCCATTATTATGCTCAATTTTCAATCTTATCATGATAATCTCCCTTTATATATATCCCTATTCTGAAAATAAAAAGTTGTATATTTGTAAAAAATACAGAAAATATTTTTCCGTTATTCTTTAGTATAATACATTTTTTAGAAATAATCAAATTTTTTTCCTTTAAGAATATAAAAAAGAGAGTAACCCAAAACAAAGTTTTAGGTCATTCTCTTTTTGTATATTAATTACCTAAATAAGCTTTTTAAGCTCTTCTTGAGTTTTTGAATTCAGATAATCTTCTTTAACCCTATTTTTCAATTCGTTAAAGTCAGCTGCTTTATACTTTACTTCATTTATTTTTTTAAAAATATAGAATTTATCTTCAATAAGGGCTGTCTGAACACTGTTTATAGGAGCAGCAAATATCAATTTTGTAAGTGATTCATTATATCCTAGTCCTGGAATATAACCAGCATCATCTATTTTAGAAAATAAAGTACTCTGAAGAACATCTTTATTTTCCTTTGAAAGAGTTTCAAAATTTACTGTACCATTTGCCAATTTTTCTTTTACTGTTTCTATTTCTGCTTTTTTAGTATTAAGAGTTGCTTCTGAAATTTTAGGAACAATAAGAATATGACTTGCTTTTGCTCTCTCCTCATCATCTTTTCTATCTTCTATATATATCAGATGCTGTCCAAAAATAGTTTCTACAGGTTCTGGATATATTTTTCCTACTTCTCCAGCAAACACAGCTTTTTGAAAAGGCTCAACCATATCCTTCTTAGAAAACCAACCTAAATCTCCACCATTTGGTGAACTTGGTCCATCAGAGTTTTTCTTTGCTACTTCAGCAAAATTTTTAGGAGTAAGAGTTTTCAATAACTCTTCTGCTCTTGTTTTTGCTGCTGCTTTATCTTCTGCTGAAGGATCAACTTTTAAAATAGCTATATATGAATCTGCACTTGGGAAAGTATCATATACAAGTTTATTCTTTTCAAAATATTCTTTTAATTGAGCATCAGTAGGATTTAATGAATTTTTTATATTTTCAAAAAGTCCTTTTTTATACTCTTCAAATTTATAATCAAGAGGAAGTGTTTCATCTACTGTTATTCCTCTTTCAATAGCTATTTTAGCTAATTTTATTTGAGCTTTATAATATTCTTTAGATAGTTCTCTAGCCTTTTCTCTATCTCCATTAGTAATAAATAAATTATTAAGAGTTCTCTTTGCCATTTCTACATTTGAGATTGCAAACCCGTCCTCTTCCATTTCATTCCTCTCAACATATGCTTTATACTCTTCTGAAATATTTTCTAGCTTCATTTCTTTTCTAGCTTTATTAAGAAGAAGAATATATTCTTCTATCCCTTTAGTTTGTTTTAAATCAGTTATTACTTCATTTTTCACCTCAGCTAAAGGTTTTCCTGAAAATCTAATATATAAATTATCCTCATAATACTTATTAATTTCCTCATCAGTAGGATTTATTCCCTCTTGTATTTTAGCAAGAGTTTTTTCTACTGTAAGATTATCTTTTAATTCTTTTTTGAAAGTATTCTTAGTGTACCCCTGTACTTGAAGCATTCTTTTAAACTGATCTTTATTTCCAATAGAAGATTCTATCTTATCATATTGAGCATTCACATCTCCACTAGAAACTTTAACTTTTAATTTATCAGCCATTTCTAGTGTAAGATTCTTGTTTACAACTTCATCAAATGCCAAAATATCTATAAGACCCCTATCCACTTTATCTCCTAGATATCTTGAATATCCATCAATCATTGTAACCTTTGTTTTTTCTACTTCAAATTTAGATATTTTATTTCCATTTAATTTAAAAGCATAGTTTGAGTGACCATTACTCATACTTCCTATGATACTTGATAAAGTAGCGTATCCTCCACCTAATACCATAAGGATAGTTACCAACCAGATAATAGGTTTCATTTGTTTACGAAATTTTCTAATTGCCATAATCAATGTTTCACCAGTCAAAACTGGTAAATTTCCCCCTTCTTTTAGTTAGTTCTTTACTGCTGCTCATTTCATTTCTTTCTATTTAAAATCTAAACCATATTTTCTAATTTTTTCATAAAGAGTAGTTCTTCCAATTCCAAGAAGTTTAGAAGTTTCTTGTTTATTCCATCTAGTTTTTTGTAGGGCTATAGCAATAACTACTTTTTCAACATCTGCAAGACTGTATATTTCCTGTTCAAGAATATCTTTTAATGGACCTACTCCTACTACTGTTTTATTTTCAACAGTATCAGATTTCATTTTTATTTCAAGTGGAAGATCCTCTACTCCTATTATCTTGTCAGTAGAAAGGATTACCATTCTTTCTATCATATTTCTAAGTTCTCTTATATTTCCTGGATATGAATATTCCATTAAATATTTCATAGCCTCTCCTGAAATAACAGGAGTATCTCTGTGAAGCTCTCTTACTATCTTATTTAAGAAATAGTTAGCAAGAAGAGGTACATCTTCTTTTCTTTCTCTTAATGGTGGAACTTCAATTGGGAATACAGTTAATCTATGGTATAAATCTTTTCTGAATTTTCCTTTTTCAGTTTCATCTTTAAGATCTTTATCGCTAGCTACAATAAATCTTACATCTACTCTTCTAGTCTTATTTCCTCCAACTCTTCTTAATTCTCCATATTCAATAACTCTTAAAAGTTTAGCTTGAGTTTTGATGTCCATAGCAGAAATATCATCGAGGAACATAGTTCCTCCATCAGCCTCTTCCAATAATCCTTTTTTACTAGAATTAGCTCCTGTAAAAGCTCCTCTTTCAAATCCAAAAAGCTCTCTTTCCATAGTTTCTTCTGGCATAGATGCACAACTTACTACTATATAGTTGTTTTTTCTTCTGTCACTTTTTTTATATATTTCTTTAGCTACAAGTTCTTTTCCAATTCCATTCTCACCTGTAATAAGAACTGTTAAATCACTTTCAGCTACTTTCTCTATAAGATTTTTTACATCTTTAATTCTTGAAGATTGACCTACTATTTCACTTTCTTCTTCAGTACTCAATAATTTTTCTTCAAGTTTTCTTTTCTCTTTTAATATCTCCAGATTTTTAAGAGCTGGCATTATAATTCTATTCATTTCTCTTAATTCTACTGGCTTCATCAAGTAATTATAAATATCTGCATTTCTTAATTCTTGAAGAACTTCTTCAGTTTCATCATCTAATAATCCTACAACAACAAAATCTTTTCCAATTCCATTCAATTTTCTTTTAGCTTCTGCAAAATTGAACCATGTTAGATATTCATCTAATAAAACAATATCAAAGTCACTCTCTCTAAGCATATCTAATGCATCTAAAAGATTATTGAATGTTATGATTTCATATTGTTCTGAAAGTTCTTTTCTTATTTGTTTTAAAGTTTCTTTTCTTTCTGAAATAGCTAATATAGCATTCTTCATAATTTGGCCTCCCTATTTTCTATATCTTTCAAAAATAATTCACAATTTATGGTTTTCTATTATAATGTATTATAATAGATAATCTGTATTTTTTCAAGACTATTTTTTATAATTTATACTATACTGTGTTATACCCCTGAATTACAGCTATCTTGTCAAATTAAAAATATCATTAGCTGTTATGTAAAAAATAAATGCAAAAAGAATTAACATTCCAGCAGTATGTAATCTTTCCTCAAACTTTTTATTTACTTTTATGCCTATTAGTTCTAAAATGACAAAAAGTATTCTTCCACCGTCCAAAGCTGGTAAAGGCATAAGATTTAAAATTCCTACATTGACTGATAAAAGTGCTGTCAGCCATATTAATATTCCCACTCCTTCTTTTGAAGCATCACCCACTACTTTTATTATACCGATTGGACCACTTATTTCCTCTGATTTTACTTTTCCACTTATAATAAGCTTCAAGCCTCCCAATGTGTCAGAAAAAATCTTTTCAAAACTTAAAAGACTAACTTTTGCTGCTTCTCCAGCACCATATTTTTCTATAGTATACTCTGGAAGTATTCCTACAATATATCTTTTTGTTTCTGGTTCTTCTGTAAGTTCAAGATTTATATTCTCTATTTTTCCATCTCTTTCTAATTCTACTTGTATTGGAAGCTTAGGATCTTTTCCTGTCAATACCTTTCCTATATCATTCCACTCTTTTATATCTACACCATCTATTTTCAATATCTTATCTTTAGGAAAAATAACTTTACTTCCTCTGCTTTCTGGAAGCACATTTCCTATTACTGCTTCTTTATTTTGAATATATTTTCCATGTGAATAAATCATACTAAAAATCAATATAAATGCAAGAAGAAAATTCATAAATACCCCTGCAAAAAGTACAATAAATCTTGCTAAAGGTGGTTTACTGTTAAAACCATCTTCAACTTCACTTCCTACTTCCATTCCTTCTATATTTACAAATCCTCCAAGAGGAATAGCTCTAAAAGAATATGTTGTTTTCATTGTTTCATATGAGTACACTTGTGGTCCCATTCCAATTGAAAATTCACTTACAGGCATTTTAAAAAATTTAGCTGTAAGAAAATGTCCAAGCTCATGTATAAATATTATTATCCCCAAAACCAGAATAGCTATCAATATGTTCATTATTTCCTCCATCTATCAGATGATATTTCTGACTAATTTATATACCTCTTCTCCTATTTCATCTATAGTTTTAAGCCTATCTCCATCTGTACATTTTATCTCTTTCCAATCATACTTTTTAGCTATATTACAAGCATTAGCATGAGATTTTTCTAAATAGGCTGCATCTCTTTCATGAATATCTTTTCTCTGTTCACCAGTTATTTTATTATTTCTTTCTTCCATAAGTTTTAATGCCATCTCTGTAGGCATATTTAAAAATATTACAAGATCTGGTCTTGGAATATCCATCTTGTCATATTCTAATTCATCTAACCAGTTTAGATATACATTTTTTTCTGTTTCATCTATTATTTTAGAAGCTTGATGTACCATATTAGAAGTAACATATCTATCTGTTACTATTATTCCATCTTCCTGATAAAATTTCTCCCAATCCATTTTATATGAAGCATATCTATCAATAGCATACATCATTGACACTGGATAAGGATTTACTTTCATTGCATCTTCTCCAAATTTTCCTGCTAGGTACATTTTTACAGGTTCACATGCAGGGCTGTCATAGTTTGGAAATGATATTTTTTTTACATTATATTTTTCATTCAAAAGTCTTTCAAAAAGTTTTTTTGTCTGTGTTTCTTTTCCACTAGAATCTGTTCCTTCTATAACTATAAGTTTTCCCATTCTCCTTTTCTCCTTCCTATTTTCCATATTCTGCATATACCCAGTTTCTTGTTTCTTTGTCTACATTTTTAACTGTTTCCACATTATTAATCTCTACTAGTTCATGTCTATCCATAGCCCTTTCTATTATTTCATAAATAGTAAGAAATCCTATTTTCCCTTTCATAAACAATTCTACTGCTACTTCATTAGCTGCATTAAAGACAGCTGGCATAGTTTTCCCTGTCCTTCCTGCCCTATAAGCAAGTTCTACTCCCTTAAAAGTTTCGTTATCTACCTTTTCAAATGTTAGAGTAGACATCTTCGTAAAATCAAGAGTTTCAAGTACAATATTAGCTTCTCTCTTAGGATAAGTAAAAGCATATTGAATAGGAAGCTTCATATCTGGTGCTCCAAGCTGTGCTATTACAGCTTTATCTTTAAACTGTACCATTGAATGTATTACACTTTGAGGATGGACTAAAACATCTATATGATCATAATCAATCCCAAACAGTTCATGTGCTTCAATTACTTCAAGTCCTTTATTCACAAGAGAAGATGAATCAATAGTTATTTTTTTACCCATAGACCAGTTTGGGTGCTTTAAAGCATCTTCAACTTTTACTCTTTTTAATTCTTCTTTTTTCTTTCCTCTAAAAGTTCCACCACTGGCAGTTATTATTATTTTTTCAACTTCACTTTTCTTTCCACCTAACAAAGATTGAAATATAGCTGAATGTTCACTGTCTACAGGAATTATTTCAGATTTCGGATGTTCTGCAAGAAGACGATTTATATATGCTCCAGCAGCTACCATAGTTTCTTTATTGGCAAGAGCTATTCTTTTATTATTCTTTATACCTTCAACAGTAGCTTCTATTCCTATAGCTCCACTTACAGCAGTAAGAAGTATATCATAATCCTTTAGCATTGCAAGTTCTTTCAGTCCTTCATCTCCTAAAAATACTTTCATATTTGGAAATTCTGCCTTTATCTCTTTATATCCTTCTTCTGTTCCTACTGCCACATATTCTGGAGTAAACTCTCTTATCTGTTCTAAAAGCAGTTTATGATTTTTATTCCCACTTAAAGCTACCAACTTAAATTTTTTCTCTGCATTTCTTATAACTTCTAAAGCATTAGTTCCTATACTTCCAGTAGATCCCAATACAACTATTCTTTTCACTTTTTGAATTCCTCCTATGAAAAAAATTGGGCGAACAGAAATATCCTTTCACCCAATGAGATATTATAATACTATAAATTTTAAAAGATAATAAACAGTAGGTGCTACAAAAAGCATACTGTCAAATCTATCTAATATTCCTCCATGTCCTTTAAGAATACTTCCTGAATCTTTTACTTTAAATTCTCTTTTAAACATAGATTCTCCTAAATCACCAATTTGAGCTATTATGCTTATAAATATTCCTATTATTATTATATTAGTCATTCCAAGTTCACCATTATTAAGTAGATGGAAATATTTTTCAAGACAATACAAAGAAACTATTGTAAATATTGTTCCTCCTATTGAACCTTCAATTGATTTTTTAGGACTTATACTGCTAAATCCTCTATTGAATATTTTTCTTCCTATAGTCATTCCTGTAAAGTATGCAAAACTATCACATACCCAAACCATTATCTGTGCTGTTAAAAGCCACTTTCCTCCATTTGGAAGAAAACTTATCAATATTACGTGAGAAAAAAGCACTGATATGTATAGTGCTCCTAAAATAGTTTCCCCTATGTCAACACTTGCATTTTCTACCTTATTCTCTAATACTCTATACCCTATTAAAAATATAACAAAAAAAGCTAATAACCCTGTTACATCTATTGATAAAGTCCCTAATTCATTAAAAAACAATACATTAGGAACAAGTAAAGCTCCTATTATTCCTGCTACTTTATGAGGTTTTTTTCCTCCCATTTCTGCCATATTATAAAACTCATAAGCTCCCATACCTACAATTATATTTACAAAGAAAAGCAAGGGAAAGCCTCCATGGTATAATATGTAGATAAGCAGCGGTATCCCTACTATGGCTACCATTATTCTACTAAGCATTTTTTACTCCTCCAAATCTTCTATCTCTCTCGTTGTAACTCTGTATAGCCTTATCCAATTCCTTTTCATCAAAGTCAGGCCATAATGCCTTCGTAATATATATTTCTGAATATGCTATCTGCCATAATAAGAAGTTTGATATTCTAAACTCTCCACTTGTTCTTATCAGCAACTCTGGATCAGGTATATCATTATACAGATATTTTGAAAAATCTTCTTCATTTATATTATCTGCTCCAGATTTAAGAATAGAATTTACAGCATCTATTATCTCTGCCCTTCCTCCATAATTAAATGCTATATTTAATGTAAGACCTGTATTATCTCTACTTTTGTCTTCAAGCTTCTTTATAGCTTCTAGAAGTGAAGAACTTACTCCATTTTTTCTTCCTGATACTAAAAATCTTACATTATTTTTCATTATATTTTTTTCTTCATTTTTTAAATATGTTTTAAAGAGAAACATCAAAGCATCAATTTCATCTTTGCTTCTTTTCCAATTTTCAGTTGAGAAAGCATAAACAGTAAGATATTTAACTCCAATCTTTCCTGCATAAGTTATTATCTTTCTTAGTGCATCAGCACCTTCTTTATGCCCAAATGTCCTAGGTAATCCTCTTTTTTCTGCCCATCTACCATTTCCATCCATGATTATTGCTATATGATTTGGAATTCTTGACCCCACTATCTATCACCTCATTGATATATTCAGTAAATTTTACCATATTTATTGAAATTTTTCTATACAATATAAAAAAGAGACTGAATAAAAAGATAGATTAAGATTTATGAATTTAAAAAGCAGAAGGTTTGATATAAGTCTTTCTACTGGAAAAATTCTAAAATATTATTCCTCTTATAAATCAGTCTCTTAATTTTAAATATCAGCTATAGTTATTAAACAGTTGTAATTTCTTTTTCCTTTTTAGCAAAAAGATCATCTATCGCTTTAATATGAGCATCAGTTATTTTTTGAATTTCAGCTTCTAAAGTTTTTACTTCATCTTCAGAAATTGGATTTTCTTTATCTTTAGAAAGTTTTTTAAGATCATTATTTCCATCTTTTCTAATATTTCTTACAGCTACTTTTCCATTTTCAGCTTCTGTTTTAGCCATTTTTACATACTCTTTTCTTCTTTCAGCAGTAAGTTCAGGCATTACAAGTCTAATAACTTTTCCATCATTATTTGGTGTAAGTCCTAGATTTGCAGCCATAATAGCTTTTTCTATTTTAGATATAAGAGATTTATCCCATGGATCAATAACTAATAATCTAGCCTCTGGAGCAGAAACTGATCCTACTTGGTTTAAAGGCATCTCAGACCCATATTGTTCAACTCTTACACTATCAAGCATAGAAACACTAGCTCTTCCTGCTCTGATAGAAGTAAATTTATGTTTTGTTGCTTCTATTGCTTTTCCCATTTTTTCATTACATAATTTAACTACATCTTGTCCTGTCATATCTTTTCCCTCCTGATTTAGTCAGCCACTACGACTGTCCCTATTTTTTCTCCCATTATAACTTTTTTTATATTTCCTTCTTCAAGAGAATTAAAAACAACAATTGGTAATTTATTTTCTCTGCATAGAGAAATAGCTGTAGCATCCATTACCTTCAAATCTTTATTTAAAACTTCTGTATAAGTTACGACATTATATTTAACTGCATCTGCATATTTTACAGGATCTTTATCATAAATACCATCAACTTTTGTAGCTTTCAAAACTGCTTCAGTGTTCATTTCAATAGCTCTTAAAGCTGCTGCTGTATCAGTTGTAAAATAAGGATTTCCTGTTCCTGCTCCAAATATTACAACTCTTCCTTTTTCAAGGTGTCTTTGAGCTTTTCTTTTAATGAAAGGTTCAGCGATTTTAGGCATCTCTATGGCTGTTTGTACTCTTGTAGGTACTCCAAGCTTCTCTATTGCATTTTGTAAGGCAAGGGAATTAATAACTGTAGCAAGCATACCCATATGATCTCCAGTAACCCTATCTACCCCTTGAGTAGCCCCAGATATTCCTCTAAATATGTTTCCTCCACCAATGACTATAGAAACTTCTACACCAAGATCAACAATTTCTTTTATCTGTTTTGCATATGAATATATTACATCTGAAGATATTCCAAATTCTTGATCTCCCATTAGAGCTTCACCACTAAGTTTCAACAAAACTCTCTTATAAAAAGGCTTCTCCATTTCTCCTCCTACAATTTATGATTTTTTAAAAAAATGGGGATGCTGATGCATCCCCTTATGCTTTTGTTGATATTATCCTTTGATTTGAGCTGCAACTTCTGCTGCGAAATCTTCTTCTTTTTTCTCGATTCCATCTCCAACTTTATATCTAGCAAAAGATACAACTTTAAGAGGTGCTGCAAATTTAGCAACAGTTTCTTTATTTTCTGCTCTTACATAGATTTGATCTACTAAACAGTTTTCTTCATAGAATTTATTCATTTTTCCAACTAATATTTTTTCTATGATTTGAGCTGGTTTTCCTTCAGCTTCTAATTGTTTTCTTGCAATTTCTTTTTCATGCTCTAAATCTGTAGTTGTAACTTCAGATGAATCCAAATATTTAGGATCCATAGCTGCAGCATGCATAGCTATATCCTTAGCTTTAGCTAGATTTTCCTCAGTAGGCTCTCCAGTCATTTCAACAATAACTCCTAATTTTCCTCCTAAGTGACTATATGTTGCAACAAATCCATCTTTAGCTATAGTTTCATGTATTCTTCTGATGTTCATATTTTCACCAATTTTAGCAATTAAATCAGTTACTGCTACAGCAACAGTTTTTCCTGGTGCAAACTCAGAAGCATTTAGAGCTTCTACAGTAGTTGCTTTATTATCTATAGCTATTTGAGCTAATTTTTTACCAAATTCTTTAAATTCTACATTTTTAGCAACAAAGTCAGTTTCAGAGTTAAATTCGATTAATACTGCCATTTTGTGATCAGCTGATACACCATCAAATACTAATCCTTCTGCTGCAATTCTTCCTGCTTTTTTAACTGCTTTTGCAATTCCTTTTTCTCTTAAATAGTCTATGGCTTTATCCATATCCCCATTCATTTCCATTAGTGCTTTTTTACAATCCATCATTCCAGCACCAGTTCTCTCTCTTAGTTCTTTAACTAAGCTAGCTGTTATTTCTGCCATGTCTTCCTCCTAATAAAAATAGTTTTTATTAAATCTTCTATAATTGTATCTCAGTTGATGTAATTACTCAGCTGATCCTTCTTCTACATTAATTTCTTCAGAAGCTACTTCTTTAACTTCTTTACCTTGGTTTCCTTCAATAATTGCATTAGCAATAACTGAAGAGATAAGTTTTACTGATCTTATAGCATCATCGTTAGCTGGAATTGGATAAGTTACTAAATCAGGATCTACATTTGTATCGATCATTGCGAATACAGGAATTCCTAAGTTAGCTGCTTCAACAATTGCTAAAGTTTCTTTTTTACAATCTACGATAAATATAGCTTGTGGAACCTCTTTCATATCTTTAATTCCAGAAAGATTTTTTGAAAGTTTAACTAATTCTTTTCTGAAATTAGCTGCTTCTTTCTTAGTATAAGCAGTATCTAAAGTTCCATCTGCTTCCATTTTTTCTAATTCTTTTAATCTCTCAATTCTTGTTTTGATAGTAGCGAAGTTAGTTAACATTCCTCCAAGCCATCTGTTGTTTACATAGTACATTCCAGATCTTTCAGCTTGTTCTTTTACAGCTTCTTGAGCTTGTTTTTTAGTTCCTACAAATAGAACTTTTCCACCATTTTCAGCTATTTCTCTGATAACTGCATAAGCTTCCTCAATTTTCTTTAAAGATTTGTGTAAATCAATTACATGAATTCCATTTCTTTCAGTAAAGATGTATTTAGCCATTTTTGGATTCCATCTTTTTGCTTGGTGTCCAAAGTGAACTCCAGCTTCTAATAATTGTTTCATTGTTATTACTGCCATTTTTTCCTCCTAAATTTTGGTTTTTTTCTTCCACTAGTCTTAAAACTAAGCCATCTCGTAAGACACCTTGCCTAGAAATAACTAGTGTGTGTATTTAAACAACGGTTTATTTTATCACACTTTTTAATAAATGTCAATATTTTCAAGGAGATTAAGGGGAAAAATAAGCTTTTTTATCAGTAAGTATTTTTCTGTTTATTTATCCTCTTCTTTATAATATAATATATTAAAGAATATCTTACAGGGGGAAGACAATGAAAGCATTAATTTTAGTTGATATACAAAAAGACTTTTGTAAAAATGGAGCTTTAGAAGTCAAAGATGGAGATATGATCGTTCCAATTGCAAATAAAATGATAGATTTTTTTAAAGAAAAAGGTGATATGGTAATCGGAACGAAAGATTGGCATCCATCTTCTCATAAAAGTTTTGCTGTAAACTCAAATGGAAAAATAGGTGAAGTTGGTGAACTAAACGGACTTCCTCAAGTATGGTGGCCTGTTCATTGCGTTCAAAATGAAAATGGTTCCAAATTTCATTCTGAATTACATTCAATAGAAAATGTAATATATAAAGGTGAAAATCCTGAAATTGATTCATACAGTGCTTTTTTTGATAATGGAAAAAGATATAAAACACCTTTAGACAATATTTTAAAAAATAATCATATTGATACTCTTTATATAATGGGGCTTGCTACTGATTATTGCGTAAAATTTACTGTATTAGATGCTCTTGAGCTTAACTATAAAGTATATCTGATAGAAGATGGTTGCAGAGGAGTAAATATCTCCCCAGATGATTCTGAAAAAGCTATAAATGAAATGAAAAATAGAGGGGCTGTTATAATCAACAGCAGTGATATATGAAGAAAGATACAGTTATTTTTAAAATTTTTTTCAGCATATCTGGAATTTTATCAGTAGTTATTGCTCATACAGTTTTTAGAGTACCTCTGGAAGCTGTTCTGTATACACTAATAGCATTTATATCATTTTTAATTTTAATAAAATTATGGAGGCCTCTATATACAGCCAATATAATAAGAAATATACTTCCTATACTCAATGAACAGTGTGATCCTTATATATTTTTAGAAAAATCAACTGCTCTTTTAGCTAAGCCTTTTTTAAAGAATACAAATGAATATTCTTTTGTTCTTCTTAATATAGCTGTTGGATATTTTGCCCAAGGAAATGTAAACAAAGCAGTAGAAATAGCAAAAGAAATATCTGAAGATGAAATAGAGAAAAACCACTATCTAAAAATTGTTTATCTATACAATATGGCATCATTCTATATAAGTGAAGAGCATTGGAATACAGCAGAAATTTTTGTCAATAGATTACAAAATTATACAGAACTTCTCAAAAACTCCCCAGTCACTAAAAATGGAAAAAATATAGCATTATATATCCCAGAAAAAAAACAATCTGAATATTTTCCTGTAAAAAATATAGATGAAATAGAAACTATGTTGGAAGAGCTTAATGTTCTTTTAGGAGTAAAAAATAAAAATTATTCTGAAGCTATCGAATTATATGAGAAAAAATTTAATAGAAATGACAACAAATATATAAAGGCATATTGCAAATATTATCAAGCTATATGGTATGAAGAGATTGGAGATATCGAAAATATGAAAAATTCTCTTGCTTATACAGCAGAAAATGGAAATAAACTTCATATAGCTGTAACAGCACGGGAAATTTTGAAAGAATATCATGATATTTTATAGTTTTATTATTATTCATATACATATTATTTAACTAAGAAAAAAAGAGGCCTTTTAAAAGACCTCTTTTTTCAGATCAATATTGATAGCCTACTTAGCAGAAACTTCTACTGCCATAGGTCCTTTTTTTCCTTCTGATACTTCAAAAGTTACTTCTTGACCTTCTTCTAAAGTTCTGAATCCCTCTCCAACGATTCCAGTGAAGTGTACAAAATAATCTGCTCCATCTTCACTTGTTAAAAATCCAAATCCTTTTTCTTTGTTAAACCATTTAACTGTACCTTTTAGCATTTTATAACCTCCAAAAAATCAAAAAATTCTCGTTCAGCGTTGAAGATATGAAAACTATAGAGAAGGCTCTACAATTTTTAAACAATCAGTAACCTTGAACAATTAATTAGATTATACCCTACACCTCCAATATTATCAAGAACTTTTTATTTGTAAGCAAAAAAGAGGAACCTAAAATAGTTCCTCTTATTTCTATTAATCTAATAAATTGCTTATTAAACTAATTCAATTATAGCCATTTCAGCTGAGTCACCTTTTCTAACAGATGTTTTAATTATTCTAGTGTATCCACCATTTCTCTCAGCATATTTTGGAGCTAGTTCATTGAATATTTTAGCAACAACTTCTTCATTTCTTAGGAAAGCAAAAGCATTTCTTCTAGAAGCTAAAGTATTTTTCTTACCAAAAGTTATCATTCTTTCAGCAAATTTTCTTAATTCTTTTGCTCTAGTAACAGTAGTTTCTATCTTTTCAGCACTTAGTAAAGATATAGTTAAGTTTTTTAGCATAGCTTTTCTGTGGTCAGCTCTTCTTCCTAACTTTCTATATGACTTATTGTGATTCATTAGTTAGCTATCCTCCTTATCTTAATTACTCAGGAGATCCATTCTGAGATAGATCATATCCTAATTCTTTCATTTTCTCTAGGATCTCATCTAAAGACTTTCTTCCCAGATTTTTAATTTTTAGAAGTTCGTTAAGTGACAGTTTAGCCAATTGACTAACTTCCTCTATTCCAGCTTTCTTTAAACAGTTGAAAGATCTAACTGTTAAATCAAGTTCTTCTATCTTTGTATTAAGAATATTATCATCTTTTGCATGGCTTACAGGATTTTCTTCTTCCTCTTCAGCTTCTACTCTTAGATTTTCCATTTTGTTTCCTAATTCTAAGAATGGATCAAAATGTAACTTTAATAATTCTACTGCATAAGATAGAGCATCTCTGATTTCAATACTTCCATCAGTTTCAATATCTAAAGTAAGTTTGTCAAAATCAGTCATTCTTCCTACCATTGTATCTTGTACACTGTAAGAAACTTTTCTGATTGGAGTGTAGATAGCATCAACAGCTATATAATCTACAGCCCAGTCTTTTCTTTCTATTTCTTCTGATACTACAAATCCTTCTCCAGTATCAACTAAAAATTCCATGTCAAGTTCTCTATCTGTAGTTATTGTACAAATAACTTGCTCAGGATTTACTATTTCTATTCCTACATCAGGTATTATATCAGCGGCTGTGACTATTTTTGGTCCTTTAACAGAAAGAGTCATCTTTCTTTCTCCAGTACTTTCAGCTTTAACAACTATTTCCTTGATATTAAGAACTATTTCAGTTACAGCTTCTTTTATTCCTTCCATAACAGAAAATTCGCTTAAAACACCATCAATTCTTACTCCTTTAATAGCAGCTCCTGGGATAGAAGAAAGTAAAACTCTTCTCAAAGCATTACCAACAGTATGCCCATAGCCTCTGTATAAAGGTTCAACAATATATTGTCCTTTAAATTCACTCTCTTTTACTTCGGTAATATTAATACCCCTTGCATGTTTTTCAATTTTTAACATTAAATCAACTCCTATTAAAAGGGCTTATTATCTAGAGTAGAACTCAACTATCAATGATTCATTTAGATCGAAATCTAAGTCATCTTTAGTTGGATTTTGAATAACTTTACCAGAGAATGCTGCTTTATCAAGTTCTAGCCAAGCTGGAACTCTTGATTCTTCAACAGCAGTTTTGATGATGTCTAAGTTTTTAGAATTTTCTATAACAGACACAACATCTCCTACTTTTACTCTGTAAGAAGCTATATTAACTCTTCTTCCATTTACAGCTACATGACCATGAGATACAACTTGTCTAGCTTGTCTTCTAGTTTTTGCAAACCCAAGTCTGTAAACTACATTTTCAAGTCTTCTTTCTAGATATTCGATTAAAGTCAAACCAGTAACTCCAAGTTTTCTAGCTGCTTCCTCGTATATTTTTCTAAATTGTTTTTCCATTACATTATATATAAATTTAGCTTTTTGTTTTTCTCTTAATTGAATTGCGTACTCTGTAGGTTTTTTGTTAGCGTTTGGTCTTGGCCCTCTTTTAGAAGATTTATTAACTCCTAAAACTACTGGATCAATTCCTAGAGCTCTACATTTCTTCAATACAGGCTGTCTATTTCTTGCCATTTTTTAAATATTCCTCCTTTGTATTCAATTTGCCACGATACTTTTTTTCAAAATAAAGTGAGACTACACTCTTCTTCTTTTTGGTGGTCTACAACCATTATGTGGAACTGGAGTAACATCAGTAATTTTTGTTACTTCTAATCCAGCTGCTTGTAAAGATCTGATACAAGCTTCTCTTCCAGAACCTGGACCTTTCACTTTAACTTCTACTTTTTTCATTCCATTTTCCATAGCTATATTTGCTGCTTGTTCAGCTGCAATTTGAGCTGCAAATGGAGTTCCTTTCTTAGTACCTTTGAAACCAGAAGTTCCTCCTGATCTCCAACTTACAACTTTCCCTTCTGCATCAGTAATAGCAACTATTGTGTTGTTAAAAGTTGAATGTATATGGGCAACTCCGTTAGGAATATTTTTCAATTTCTTTTTAATCTTAGCTACTTTCTTTTTAGCCAACTTAAGCTACCTCCCTTGCTAATAGATCATAAACTTAATCTATAAATTTCTAAAACGCTCTAATTATCTTTTTATTGGTTTCTTAGGACCTTTAACAGTTCTTGCATTAGTTTTAGAACTTTGTCCTCTTACAGGTAGATTCATTTTGTGTCTTAACCCTCTGTAACATTTGATATCCATAAGTCTTTTAATAGAAAGTCTTACGTCTTTTCTAAGATCTCCCTCTACCTTAACAGTTTCTATAATAGCTCTGATTTTATTTACTTCTTCTTCTGTTAAATCTTTCACTCTTGTGTCAAAGTTAACTCCAGCTTCAGTCAATACTCTTTGTGAAGTTGGTTTTCCAATTCCGTAAATGTAAGTTAGAGCTATCTCAACTCTCTTATTTCTTGGGATATCTACTCCTGCTATTCTAGCCAAAATTATTTCCTCCTCTTCCGAAAATTTATATATTTTGCTGGTATATTAACCAACTAAATACTTTCCTCGATATGTCCCAATTCCTATTTTGGGGATGGCTCTACAGCTCACCATATCTTTACAGCACTCCATTATCAGTACTTTTTTTAAACAAACTCTCTTAAATTACAAAATTACCCTTGAACCTGTTTGTGTTTAGGATTATCACAAATCACTCTTACTTTTCCATGTCTTTTGATAACTTTGCACTTGTCACAAATAGGTTTAACTGATACTCTTACTTTCATTAATCTGCCTCCTTTCGTGATTAATTAATTTTTTTTCCTGTATACGATTCTACCCCTTGACAAGTCATAAGGAGAGATTTGTACAGTTACTCCATCTCCAGGTAAAATTTTAATATAGTTCATTCTCATCTTACCAGAAATGTGGCCTAAAATAGTATGCCCATTTTCTAATTCAACTTTAAACATTGCATTTGGAAGGGCCTCTAAAATAGTACCTTCTAATTCGATAACATCTTTTTTCGACATAATTCCTCCTATCGAACAGAACTTCAAATTATTATATCACTAAAAATATAAAAAGTCTAGTATTTTCTTAGCTTTTTTTCCTAATCCAGCTCACTTAATATAATCGGTTTTCCATCAACGATTGCTACTGAGTGTTCGAAATGTGCAGACCTTTTTCCATCTTTAGTTACTATTGTCCATCCATCTTCTTTTATATTGATTTTATATGTACCTACATTAACCATTGGCTCTATTGCAAGAACCATTCCATTTTCAATTTTGATTCCTCTACCTTTTCTTCCAAAATTAGCAATTATAGGATCTTCATGCATAGCATGCCCAACTCCATGTCCTGCAAAATCTCTTACTACTGTGAAACCATTTTTTTCGACATAACTTTGAACAGCATGTCCAATATCTCCTATTCTATTTCCAGCTACAGCCATTTCAATACCAATTTCTCTTGATTTTTCAGTAACTTCCAGCAACTTTTTAGATTCTTCATCTATCTCTCCCACTGGAAATGTTATTGCAGAATCTCCATAAAATCCATTTAGCTCAGTAACTGTGTCTATACTTACTATATCCCCTTCTTGAAGAATTCTATCTCCTGGTATTCCATGGACAACCTCTTCATTGACAGATATACATGTTCCTGCTGGAAATGGAGCATATAATCCTTCCACTCCAATACATGCTGGTCTTGCACCTTGTGATCTTATATAATCTTCTACTATCTCATTTATTTCTCTAGTAGATATACCTGCTTTGATATATTTAGGCAGAACATCTCTATACAATCTTGCTATAATCTGATTGGATTTTTTTATCTGCTCTATATCTTCCAAACTTTTTATGAGTGACATCTCAACTTCCTTTCTAAAATAAAATAAATACTATCCTAGAATATCAAATATCTCTTTTGTTATCTCTTCCATTTTTTTAGTTCCATCTATATCAACAAGTACACCTCTTGATTGATAGAAATCAAATAATGGAGCAGTCTGAGAATGATATTCAGTCAGTCTTTTTGTTACAGTTTCTTCATTGTCATCTTTTCTTGTAATTAAATCTGCTCCACAAAGATCACATTTTCCTTCTACTTTTGGAGGATTGAATTTAATATGGAATGAAGCTCCACATACTGGACATACTTTTCTTCCAACAATTCTTCCAAGTATAAGTTCATCTGGTACATTTAGAGAAATGACTTTATCTAATTTAATTCCCATTTCCTTCATCAAAACTTCTAAAGCTTCAGCTTGAGCTAAAGTTCTTGGGAATCCATCAAGTATAAATCCTTTTTTACAGTCATCTTGTGATAATCTGTCTTTAATGATACCAATAATTGTTGAATCTGGAACTAATTTCCCTTCATCCATGAATTTTTTTGCTTCAAGTCCCATTGCAGTTCCTTCTTTTATAGCAGCTCTCAAAATATCTCCAGTAGAGATTTGAGGAATTCCATATTTTTCAATAAGGAATTTAGCCTGCGTTCCTTTTCCTGCACCTGGTGCTCCAAATAACATAATATTCATATACAACATCTCCTTAAAATATTTTTTCATTACCTTATTATTATACAATAATTAAGCAAAAAATGCACTATTTTATAAAACAGATACCTCATTTTCTCTATACTATTAAAACATTTTATTTTTATCTGTTAATTATTCCTAATTTGTATCTCTTTCAGCTTTCTCGATTTTTGACAATGGCAATTTCTTTCCTATAGCTCTTACCAATTCGCCTATATTCTTTATTTCAAATCCTGATAATACTATTTCCTCTCCATCTTTACTTTTTATTGTAAATACATTATAAATTTTCTTTCCTATAGTCAAGTTCCCAATAACCACAGAAGATATTCTATCTTTTTTTATAATAATTTTCTTTCTTTTAAATAATACATGTGCTTGAATCCTTTCCTCATCTATTGCTATTTCTTGATACTTTTCTAAATATTTTATTAGTGGAATTAACCACCATATTACTAATATCACAAATAAAACCTTAGTTACTATTGAAATTTCTGCTTCCCATATTCTGCTTTTTATTCCAAATATCAAAAGCATTAGAGAACATCCCCCTAAGCACATTGTCCAGAAAAATCTAAATCTATTTATGTAGCTTCTTATTTCCTTCTTATTTTCCATAATCTCTCCCTTTTCCACTTTTTTTAAATTATATAGCAATTCTCCTTTAAATTCAATCTTCCATATTTTTATTATTATTCATATACATATTTTTCATAATATGGTAGCATATAACTATACCATATGAAAGGAGAAAATTATGATACTTAGTTTTAAATATACAAGAAATGAATACATAAAATCTAGAAGAAATTATCTTTTTATGAACAAAATAATAAAAAAAACAGATTTAATCTTAGTTGGACTTCTTGGTCTTTTTACTTTATATTTATTTTTGAACAATGGATTTTCTACGATGTTTATTATTCTCTGTATACTTCTTTTTATTCTCTTGGCTATCTTTTCAGTATTGTATATTTTTCAACCTGGAATGTTCTATGATAAAATTGATAAGTTTAAACAGCAGTATTATCTTGAATTTAAAGATAATAAAATATTTTTTAGAACTGATGATATAAGCTCTGAGTTAGAATGGAATTTTTATGAAGCTTTATGGGAAAATGATGATTTCTTTTATATAATTCATTCTAAGGAAATGTATACTTTAATTCCTAAGAGGGTTTTTAATAATGAGATGGAAATGATAGAATTCAAAGAGCTATTTATGAAATATAATGATAAAAAAATATATATAAAATTTAAATAAAAAAAGCTCTGACAGTTTAATTTTACTGCTCAGAGCCTCGCTAAAAATACTTTTAATTTTACTTCTCTACATACTTCACTTCATTTTCTAGAGGTTTTCCTTCTAGGAATCTTTTTATATTTTCCATTGTCACTCTAGTTATCTCTTCTACAGCTTCTTTTGTAAAAAATGCCTGATGTGATGTTACAAGCACATTATTGAACGAAAGAAGTCTTCCAAGAATATCATCTTCTATTACCATATTTGAATAATCTTCAAAAAAATAGTCTGCCTCTTCTTCATATACATCTAATGCAGCAACTCCTATTTTTTTATCCTTTAATGCTTCTATCAAATCTACTGTGTCAATCAGCATTCCTCTTCCTGTATTCACTATCATAACTCCATCTTTCATCTTGTTCATAGAATTTCTGTTAATCATATATCTTGTTTCCTGAGTCAATGGACAGTTTAAAGATATTATATCTGATTCTTTGTATAGAGTATCCAAATCAGTAAATTCAAATCCTAATTCTTTTGCTTTTTCATAATTAGGATATGGATCATACGCTATGACTTTCATTCCAAAACCTTTTAATATTTTTATTAATATCTGAGCTATTTTTCCTGCCCCTATTATTCCAGCTGTCTTTTTATGTAAATCATATCCCATAAGTCCTGTTATAGAAAAATTTCCTTCTCTGGTACGAATATATGCTTTATGAATCTTTCTGTTCAATGTCATTATCATTCCAACAGTATATTCTGCAATAGAATATGGAGAATAAGCTGGTACTCTCACTACCTTTATTCTTCCATCTATATCCTTTAAAGACACATTATTATATCCTGCACACCTCATAGCTATGAGCTTTACACCACATTCTACAAGTATATCTATTACTTTTTTATTTACAGTATCATTGACAAAAACAGATATAACATCATATCCTTTTGCTAAATCAGCACTTTCTTCAGTTAATTTTCCAGTCAAATATTTTATATCAAATCCATAATCTTTATTATATTTATTAAAAAATTCTTTATCATATGGTTTTGTATCATAAAATAATATTTTCATAACTACCTCCATAGTATTTATACATTAATTATCATAATACATTTCCTTTTATGATATATTTCGGAGATAACTATTTATTTCTTTTTTATTTATAATATTTTATAAAATCTCTTATTTTTCAAGTACTTCTCTATTATTATCATATATTCTTGTATAAGCTGATTGAGCTATTTCTCCTAGTTCTGTAAGTTCATATTCATCATCATAACAATAAGCTGCTATAAATTTAGCAATAGTTATAAGCACTCCTTCTACATCATACATATGAAGCATATCATAAGCTTCATCAAAATTTTCATTTATGAATTCCCTATCCTCATCTGTAAATTTTACCATTTTTTTACCTCACTTATAGATTTTTTCTATAAATTATATTTTAATTTTTTTCTTCTGTCAAACATAAAAAAAAGACACAACTTTGAGTTGTGTCTTTATTTATATAAAGCTTTATATAAACCCTTTGTATTCTCTCATAACAAGATGAGCATTAATTTGCTGAACAGTATCTATTGCAACTCCAACTACAATTATTATCCCAGTTCCTCCAAAGAATACTGGAAGATTAAAGGCAGTAAATATTGTATATGGAAGTATAGATATTATTGCTAAGAAGAAAGCTCCACCCCAAGTTATCCTTGTTACAACTCCTTCTAAATACTCAACTGTTTCATTTCCTGGTCTTATTCCAGGAATAGTTCCTCCACCCTGCTTTAAGTTATCAGCAACCTTTTCAGGATCGAAAACTATTGCTGTGTAGAAGAATGAGAAAAATATTATTACTATTGCATATATTATCATATATACTGGATGTTTTTGGCTGAATACCATTGCCAATGTAGTTTTGAAAGTATATTGTGAAGGTATTGCATTTATAATTACTGATGGTATCATCATAACTACTGATGCAAAGATAACAGGCATTACTCCTGCACTGTTAAGTTTTAAAGGTATATATGAGTTTTGACCCATACCTCCTTTTCCACTAAATCCTTTTCCTACATAGTGAATAGGTATTTTTCTTTGTCCCAATTGGAAAATTACTATCCCTGCTACTGTAATTACTGCTGCTCCTGCTATAAGAATAAGCACAGGGATAAGGAATTTACTTCCCTTCATTGTTTGAATTGTCTGAACAACGCTAGATGGTCCTCCAGATATTACATTCAAGAAGATAAGTAATGAAACTCCATTTCCTATTCCTTTTATTGATATCTGTTCCCCTATCCACATAAGGAAAACAGTACCTGCAGTCAAAGTAACTACTGTTGTCAAGAAGAACAATATTCCTGGTGTAGTAACCAGTCCTACAGACTGAAGCCACATACATACTCCAAAACCTTGAACTATAGCAATAGCTATTGTCAAGTATCTCGTCCATTGATTGATCTTGTTTCTTCCTGCTTCTCCATCTTTTTGAATTTCTTCAATTTTAGGAATGATTACAGCCAAAAGGCTGAAAACGATTGAAGCGTTAATATAAGGAACAATCCCTAGAGCAAAAATAGAAACTCTTTTAAAAGCTCCACCTGAAAACATGTTAATGTATCCCAATATGTCGCTTTGTGCTGTCATAGTTGCAAGTCTGTCTACATCTATGCCAGGAGCTGGAATATATGTTCCAACTCTAGCAACTAAGAACATTATCAAGGTGAAGATAATTCTATCTCTTAGCTCAGGAATTTTCCTAATACTACTTAATTTTGCATAAAATTTTTCCATCAAAGTCAAAACAACTTCACCTCGCTTCTCAAACTAACAATAAAAATTATTTGTTGTTTCCAGCAACATCAGCAAATGTTTTAACTTCTAATATTTCTACAGATCCACCTTTTGCTTCAATAGCAGCTTTAGCTGATCCAGAAACTTTATGAGCTTTAACAGTTACTTTTTTATCAAGTGATCCGTTTCCTAGCACTTTGATTCCATCTTTTAAATCTCTTACTAATCCACTTTCAAATAAAACTTCAGGAGTAACTACTGCTCCATCTTCAAATTTATTTAATAAATCCAAGCTTATTAAAGCATATTCTTTTTTGAATATAGCGTTTGAGAAACCTCTTTTTGGAACTCTTCTATAGATAGGCATTTGTCCACCTTCGAAGTAAGTTTTAACTCCTCCACCCGCTCTTGAGTTTTGTCCGTTACTTCCTTTTCCAGATGTTTTTCCTAATCCAGAAGATTCTCCTCTTCCAACTCTTTTTCTAGCTTTTCTAGGTACAGAAGGCATTAATTCATTTAATTTCATCTTATGCTTGCACCTCCTCTACTTTAAGTAAGTAAGAAACTTGAGCTAGTTTTCCTTTTAACTCAGGAGTTTCTACATGCTCCACTACATCGTTCATCTTCTTAAGCCCTAGCGACTTTACAGTTGCTATGTGGTTAGGCTTTCTTCCGATTATGCTTTTCACAAGCTCTATTCTAAGCTTTACCATCTAAATTCCCTCCTAGCTTAAGATATCTTTAACTTCTTTTCCTCTTTGAGCTGCTATTTTTTCAGCTGTTCTTAACATTTTTAATGCTTCAACAGTAGCTCTTGCCACATTATGTTTATTTCTAGAACCTTTGATTTTAGTTAAAATATCATGAACTCCTACAAGCTCTAATATTTCTCTTGCTGCCGATCCAGCAATTACTCCAGTTCCTTCATATGCAGGTGCCATCCATAAAGTTGTTGCACCCCATTTTCCAGCGATTTCATGAGGAATAGTTTTTCCTTTTAAAGAAACCTCTACCATGTTCTTTTTAGCAGAAGCGATAGCTTTCTTTATAGCATCAGGTACACCATTTGCTTTCCCTAATCCTAATCCGATTTTTCCTTCTCCATCTCCAATTGCTGCTAAAACTGAGAAAGATATTGTTCTTCCTCCTTTAGTTGTCTTAGAAACTCTTGAAATTTTCAATAATTTTTCTTGATATTGTTTTTCTTCTCTATTTGCTAACTTAGACAAGTGAAATCCTCCTCTCTCTAAAGATTTAGAAGCTTAATCCTGCTTCTCTAGCTGCTTCTGCAAGAGCGGCTATTCTTCCTGTGTATTTATACCCAGATCTATCAAATACTATAGCTGTTATCCCTTTTCCTGTTGCTCTTTCTGCAAGTGCCTTACCAACAGTTTTTGCAGCTTCAACATTTCCACCATTTGCAATATTTGCTTTTAATTCTTTATCTATTGTAGATGCAGAAACTAATGTTACTCCATTCACATCGTCGATTAATTGAGCAAAGATATTGTTGTTTGATCTATATACAGAAAGTCTTGGTCTATCAGCTGTACCAGAAATTTTACTTCTGATTGATAAATGCTTTCTTGTTCTTACAGCTTGTCTATCTACCTTCTTAAACAACTGTCTTACCTCCTTATAGTTAAGCTACCTTACGACTTTTTACCTTCTTTTCTTCTAATAACTTCATCAGAATATTTAACACCTTTTCCTTTGTATGGCTCAGGTGGTCTTTTAGCTCTGATGTTAGCTGCTACTTGACCTACTACTTCTTTTTCGATTCCTTCGATATGAATAGTAGTATTTTTTTCTACAGTGAATTTGATTCCAGGAACCTCATCAATGATTATAGGATGAGAAAATCCTAAAGATAATTCTAATCCTTTTCCTTTTTCAGCAGCTCTGTATCCAACCCCTACTAGGTTTAAAGTTTTCTTAAATCCTTCTGAAACTCCAACTACCATGTTGTTTAATAGAGCTCTAGTTGTTCCATGTATAGCTCTAACTTCTGGTAAATCATTAGGTCTTTCAATAACGATTTCGTTCAAACTTTCATGATGCTTTTCTTCTTTTGTATGTTTTATTACTAATTCTTTGTTAAATTCTTTCTTTAAAGTACCTTTAGGACCTTTTACAGTAACTTCGTTTCCATTAACTGTAACTTCAACTCCAGAAGGCACAACAATAGGTTTTTTACCTACTCTTGACATTTACTAGACACCTCCTAAGTTTTAATTACCAAACAAATGCAAGTATTTCTCCACCTACGTTTTCTCTTCTAGCTACTCTGTCAGTAACGATTCCCTTAGAAGTGGATACGATTGCAATTCCTAGTCCTGATAAAACTCTTGGCATATCTTCAACTGAAGAATACACTCTTCTACCTGGTTTAGAAATTCTTTTGATTCCTTTGATAATTCTGTCTTTTCCATCATATTTTAAGTACACTCTTATACTTTTTTTGTTCCCATCAGTAACAACTTTATAATTTGCAATGTAACCTTCTTCCTTAAGAATTTCAGCTATTTTGTCTTTTAAAGTTGAATGAGGTATATCTACTTTTTCATGCATTACTGCATTTGCATTTCTGATTCTTGTTAACATATCAGCGATTGGATCTGTTAAATACATCTACGAAAATCCTCCTTCCTATCAAATTACCAAGATGATTTCTTAACTCCTGGTATAACTCCAGCTCCTGCAAGCTGTCTGAATTTTACTCTTGAAATTCCAAATTCTCTCATGAATCCTCTTGGTCTTCCGTCTAACTGACATCTATTTCTTTTTCTAACTGCTGAAGAGTCTTTTGGAAGTTTATTTAATTCAAACATAGCTTCCATATCTCCCTCTGCAACTCTCTTTTTAAGTTCTGCTCTTTTTTCAGCATATTTATCACATAGTTCAGCTCTTTTCGCATCTCTAGCGATCATTGACTTCTTTGCCATCTATTCCTTACCCTCCTCACTATTACTTTTTGAAAGGCATTCCAAACGCCTTAAGTAAAGCTCTTCCTTCTTCGTCATCTTTTGCAGAAGAAACCATAGTGATAGACATTCCTAAAAGTTTATCAACTTTATCGAATTCAATTTCAGGGAAAACTAATTGATCTCTTAATCCTAGAGAGTAGTTTCCTCTTCCATCAAATGCGTCAGCTGGAACTCCTTCGAAGTCTCTTACTCTTGGAAGAACTACATTCACTAATCTATCTAAAAAGTCGTACATTCTTTCTTTTCTTAAAGTAACTTTTGCTCCGATTGGCATTCCTTCTCTTAACTTAAATCCAGCTTCAGATTTTTTAGCTTTTCTTACTACTGGCTTTTGTCCAGAGATGATAGTTAAATCTCCCATAGCTGCATCTATTAATTTTACATTTTGAGTAGCTTCTCCTACTCCCATATTTACAACTATTTTTTCTAGCTTTGGACATTCCATAATGTTATTAATTCCTAAGTCTTTCATAAGAGCTGGAACTATAACATCGTTATACAATTTATGATATCTAGAAACGTATTTAGACACTTACGTTTTCCTCCCTTCTTATAGAACTTCTCCAGATACTTTAGAGTATCTTACTTTTTTACCATCTACTACTTTATGACCAACTCTTGTAGGTTTTCCTGCTTTTTCATCAAAAAGCATAACTTTTGATGAGAATATAGCAGCTTCCTTAGTTACAACTCCACCTTGTGGGTTTATTGGAGTTGGCTTCATATGTTTAGTAATCATGTTTATTCCTTCAACTACTACCTTCCCTTTTTTAGGGAATACTTTTAAAACTTTACCTGTTTTACCTTTGTCTTTTCCAGAGATGACATATACTAAATCTCCAGTCTTTACATGTAATGATTCAGGTACAAATTTGATCTTAGGTTTAGCCACGACTATTAGCCTCCTCTCTTAATTAGATTACTTCAGGAGCTAGAGATACTATTTTCATAAAGTTTTTTGCTCTTAGCTCTCTTGCAACTGGTCCAAATATTCTTGTTGCTTTTGGTTCATTGTTAGTATTGATTATAACTCCTGCGTTATCATCAAATTTTATATATGATCCATCTTCTCTTCTTAATTCTTTTCTTGTTCTTACTATTACAGCTTTTACTACGTCACCTTTTTTAACGTTTCCACCAGGTATTGCTTCCTTAACTGATGCGACAACGATGTCACCAATTCTTCCGAATCTTTTTTTAGATCCACCAAGAACTCTTATAATCATAAGTTTCTTAGCTCCAGAGTTGTCAGCAACATTAAGGATAGTTTGTTGTTGTACCATTAAAATATCCTCCTCTCACAATAATTGGAATTATCTAGCTTTTTCGACAATCTCTACTAGTCTCCATCTTTTATCTCTTGATAATGGTCTAGTTTCCATAATTCTTACTCTATCTCCAGTTTGAGCTACATTATTTTCATCGTGAGCTTTAAACTTAGTAGTACTTTTTACTCTCTTTTTATAGATAGGATGTAAAGTCATTGTTTCTATTGCAATAACAATTGTTTTATCCATCTTGTCAGAAACAACTATTCCTTCTCTAACTTTTCTTTCGTTTCTCAAGACATTAACCTCCTCTTCCTAAGAATCAAAACATCTATAAACTGAACGAGATTATCTTTCATTTAAGATTGTGTTAATTCTAGCAATTTCTCTTCTAACTTCTCTAATTTTAGCAGTGTTAGTAAGTTGACCTAATGAAAGTTGGAACTTTAGGTTGAATAATTCTTCCTTAAGCTCTTTACACTTAACAACTAAGTCTTCAGTAGACATTTCTCTTATTTCCTTAGCTCTCATTAGTTTTCACCACCATTCTCTTTCTTTACGATTTTACAACTAATTGGAAGTTTCATTGCAGCTTTTCTCAAAGCTACTAATGCTCTTTCTTCAGTTACTCCTGAAACTTCGAACATGATTCTTCCAGGTTTTACAACTGCTACCCAACCTTCAACATTTCCTTTACCTTTACCCATTCTCACTCCAGCTGGTCTTGCTGTGATTGGTTTGTCAGGAAATATTCTGATAAAAGTTTTTCCTTCTCTTTTAAAAGTTCTGTTGATAGCAACCCTGCATGATTCTATTTGTCTATTAGTAATCCAGTGTGGCTCAAGAGCTTGTAGTCCGTAATCTCCGAATGCTACAGTATTTCCTCTTTGAGCAGTACCTTTCATTCTACCTCTAAACATTTTTCTATGTTTTGTTCTTTTTGGCATTAACATGACTACGCTTCTCCTCCTTCCCTTTTAGTTGGAAGAACTTCACCATGGAAAACCCATACTTTTATTCCTAGAGCTCCATAAGTAGTGTGAGCTGTTGCTACTGCATAATCAATATCAGCTCTTAGTGTATGTAAAGGAACTTTACCTTCAACTACCCATTCAGCTCTGGCAATTTCTGCTCCATTTAGTCTTCCAGAAACCATAACTTTGATTCCTTTAGCTCCAGCTCTCATAGCTCTCATAATAGCTTGGCTTACAGCTCTTTTATATGCTACCCTTTTTTCAATTGAAGTAGCTATATTTTCTGCAACAAGTACAGCATCTTTATTAAATTCTTTTACTTCTTGAACTTTAACTGTTACTTTTTTACCAGTTAATTTTTCAAGTAATACTCTAAGATTATCTATCTCAGCACCTTTTCTTCCTATGATTATACCTGCTTTTGCAGTATAAACAAGAACAACTACATTAGAAGGAGAAGTTCTTTCGATCTTTACCTTCGATATCCCTGCATGGAAGTAGTTCTTCTTGATAAGTTCTCTGATTTTTACATCTTCATGGAAGTACTTAGCGTATTCCTTCTTATCTGCATACCAGTTAGAATCCCAAGATCTTGTTATTCCTAATCTTAGTCCTCTAGGGTCTACTTTTTGTCCCACAGTCTTACCTCCTTAAACTACTTTTCAGAAACTGCCACTACAATGTGAGCTGTTGGTTTTCTGATTATATCCGCTCTTCCCATAGCTCTAGGCATTATTCTTTTAAGAGCTGGTCCGTCATTAATCATTATTGTTGAAACTACTAACTTATCTTCATCCATTTTGAAGTTGTTAGTTGCATTAGCAACAGCTGATGCTAATGTTTTCTTTATAATTCTAGCTGCTTTTTTGTTTGTAAAATCTAGAATATCTAATGCTTCTAGCGCTGATTTTCCTCTTACTAAGTCAGCTACTAACCTAGCTTTTCTAGGAGACAATCTTACGAATCTAGTTATTGCTCTAGCTTCCACTAGTCCAACCTCCTTTATATCATACATCAATAAAATTTAGTATTTTATATTATTATTTTTTCTTCTTTTTATCCACACCGTGTCCGTAGTAAGTTCTAGTTGGTGCAAACTCACCTAGTTTGTGTCCAACCATTTGCTCAGTTACGTGAACAGGTATGTGCTTTTTACCATTGTACACACCAAAAGTGATTCCAATGAAATTAGGGAATATAGTCGATCTTCTTGACCAAGTTTTAATTACTGCTTTTAAGTTTTCAGTTGCAACTGCATCTTCAACTTTTTTCATTAAGTGGTGGTCACAGAAAGGTCCTTTTTTTAATGATCTAGCCATTACCTATTAGCCTCCTCTCGAAAATTATTTATCGTTTCTTCTTCTTACGATAAATTTATCTGTAGTTTTCTTACCTCTAGTTTTAACACCCATTGCAGGTTTACCCCAAGGTGTTAAAGGAGCTTTTCTACCTACTGGATTCTTACCTTCTCCTCCTCCATGAGGGTGATCAACAGGGTTCATTACAGATCCTCTTACATGAGGTCTTTTACCCATATTTCTGTTTCTTCCAGCTTTACCGATTTGAACTAAGCTATGTTCAGAATTTCCTACTTCTCCGATAGTTGCCATACATTCACCGTGAATTAATCTAAGTTCACCTGATGGTAACTCTATGTGACAGTAAGTTCCTTCTTTAGCAACAAGTCTTGCTGCTGTTCCTGCGGATCTTACTAATTGTCCACCCTTTCCTCTTTGTAGTTCAATATTATGAATTTGAACCCCTACTGGCATGTCTTTTATTTTTAGTGCGTTTCCTGGTTTAATCTCAGCTTGAGATCCTGCCATAACCATGTCGCCCTTTTTTAATCCTTTAGGTGCTAGTATGTATCTTTTCTCTCCATCTACATAGAATAGAAGAGCAATATTAGCAGTTCTATTTGGATCGTACTCGATAGATTCTACTCTAGCAGGTACATCAAGTTTGTTTCTTTTGAAGTCGATAATTCTGTAAAGTCTTTTGTGTCCTTTTTGTCTGTCTCTACAAGTTCTGTGTCCATAGTTGTCTCTACCATAAGCAGATTTTAAAGGTACAGTTAAAGACTTTTCAGGTCTTACATTATCTAAATCTTCATTGACTAATCTAGACATATGTCTTGTTCCATTAGTCATTGCTTTCATTTTTCTAATAGCCATTTTTGCTTAACCTCCGTTTAGACCTATATATATCTTTAGCCGTTTTACAGTATTTATACTTCTTTAAAGTAAGTTATTGTATTTCCTTGAGCTAATTTAACGATTGCCTTCTTTTTAGCTTGAGTTTTGTAAAGTTTCATTCCGTGTCTTTTAGTAACAGGTTTGCTGTTAAGAGTTGATACTGTTTCAACTTTTACATTAAATAATTCCTCAATTGCTTTTTTGATTTGAATCTTGTTAGCTTTTGGGCTCACTTCGAAAGTGTACTTGTTGTACTCTCTTCTAAGTGTTTCAGTTTTTTCAGTTATTACAGGTTTTTTTACTATATCATATGATGTCATTATCCAAGCACCTCCTCTATTGTAGTTAGTGCCTCTTTAGTAAGAATTACTTTTTCTTGTTTTAGAAGCCAGTATACACCAATTTCATTTGGTTGTAATACAACTGCATTTTCAAGGTTTCTTACTGATAAGTATAAGTTGTAATCTGCTTGTTCAGCAAGATCATTTACTACGAATAATTGCTTTGTAGTTGCATTTATTGCATTTGTTAAAGCTATTATTGTTTTTGTTTTTGGTGTATCAATTGTACCATCAAGTACAAGGATATCTCCATTAGCTACTTTAGCTGATAAAGCTGATCTTAGAGCTAGGTTTCTAACTTTTTTGTTAACTTTTTTCTCATATGATCTTGGGTGAGGACCAAATGTAACTCCTCCTCCTACCATATGTGGAGCTCTGATAGTACCTTGTCTTGCTCTACCAGTTCCTTTTTGTTTGAAAGGTTTTCTTCCCCCTCCTCTAACCATTGCTCTAGTCTTAGTAGCTGCAGTTCCTTGTCTAGCAGCTGCTAATTCTGCAGTCAATACTTCATGAAGTACTGCTTGATTAGGTTCAATCCCAAACACTGTATCTTTAACTTCAACAGTTCCAGTTTGAGTTCCTGTCAAGTCATATATGTTTAAAACTGCCATTATTTTCCTCCTTCCACATCTACTAACCTATTATTTTTTTACTGCTGGTTTAACTACTATATAACTGTTTTTTGATCCAGGTACTGCACCTTTGATCAATAGTAGATTGTTTTCAACATCTACTTTCACTACTTTTAAGTTTTGAACAGTTACAGTTGCATTCCCGTATTGTCCAGCCATTCTTTTACCTTTAAGAACTTTCCCTGGCCATGATGACATTCCGATAGAACCTCCAAGTCTGTGGTTTCTAGAAACCCCGTGAGATGCTCTGTTTCCACCGAAGTTATGTCTTTTCATAACCCCTGCTGTACCTTTACCTTTTGAAGTACCAGTAATATCTACATACTCTACTTCAGCTAAGACATCAGCTTTGATTTCTTGACCAAGTTCAAAACCTTCTACAGAATCTACTCTTAATTCTTTTACGAATCTTTGAGGGTTAACTCCTGCTTTTTTGAAGATTCCCATAATTGGTTTAGTAGTGTTTTTTTCCTTTTTCTCATCAAATCCTAATTGTAGAGCTGTATATCCATCATTTTCTACAGTCTTCTTTTGAAGAACATAGTTAGGACCAGCTTCAACAACTGTTACTGGAATGAATTTTCCATCCTCAAATATTTGAGTCATTCCAATTTTCTTTGCTAAAATTCCTGACATTGTTTTTACCTCCATCAAATAATATATTGGTTGACAACTTGACCTCGTGGTTCTACTGTCTAGCTTTAAAAAAAGCGTCAACTTGTATTATTCTGTAAGGATAATTTGGATTTCGATAACCATCTTATCAAGCACAATCAAATTACCCGAATTAAAACCGTGAGTGCTTTTTGAAGAAACCATCAATCATTAGATTTGTTTGATTTCTATCCCGACACCAGCTGGCAAGTTAACTGCTGTTAACGAAGCGATTGTCTTTTGTGTAGAATTATTAATTTCTACCATTCTTCTGTGTACTCTCATTTCAAATTGTTCTCTTGAATCCTTGTTTACATGCACTGATCTTAAAACAGTGTACTTTTTAATTTTAGTAGGTAATGGCATAGGTCCTGCAATCTCTGCTCCAGACTTTTTAGCAACCTCTGCTATTCTTTTAGCTGATTGATCTAATAAAGTGTGGTCATAAGCCTTTAAGTAGATTCTTAATTTGTTAGAAGCCATCTATTCTTTACACCTCCTTCAAAATCATCTTTAAGGATCAAATATCCTTATACACTCTAAGGATTATATCACAGTTATAAGAAAAAGCAAAGCTTTTTTTTAATTTTTCAGATATTTTTTCACCTTTTTCTTAATATGAGTTAAATTCTTACTTTTATAAGAATTTTCTTGGATTTTTTTCTTTTAAAAATATCTTTTTTGAAATTTTTTTCATATTTTTTTATATACTTTTTAATATCATGTATTAAATTTCTGAAAAATATTTTCTTATACTCTTTATAGCATATAGCAATATAAAAAGTACTGTAAAAACTATCATCTCCTCTACAGTTATTATCATTCCTGGAAGCAGAGTCACAACAAAGGAAAACAGTATACTAAAAAGAAATATTTCTCTGGCCCTTTTTCTTCCTTGAATTAAAAATATTCCTGCCATAATATACAGAATACTTCCTAATATATATTCAGCTGAAAATACTAGTCTTCCATATAAATTTATTTCTGGAATATCTTCTAATTTTAAAGGAAACAGTATAATTGTTATTCCTGCCAAAAGTTTTAAAGCTGCTGCTACTACAATTATCAATCCAATACTTCTCATTAAAAATGGTTTTTTCATATTTTTCCCCCAATGTTCATATTTTTCCAGTACCTTTATTGTATCATATCAAATTACTAAAATATTATTCTAATAAATAATATTTTAAAGTTTTTTACCTAAAAATTATTTTTTATTCTTAAAATTTAATTTTTACACTATATCTTTTTTTAGAAAAACAAAAAGAGAAATCTATCAGAAAATAAATTCTAATTTCTTTCTCTTAATCATTATTTTATATTTTTTCTTTAAGATATTAATTTCTACTATTATAACTCCTTTTATTACTCCCATGATAATAAAAGTAAATAGTTTATATTCTTTTTCTACATTAAATTTTATCTCTATCTTTTTAAGCTATTACTTCAAAATGTTTTTTTTAGAGAAATTTTGCCTTTAATTTTTTTGACCATTCTTAATAGAGGATATCCTTTTAATACCCATAATTTTCTTATTTCTTTAAAGCTATCAAGAAATTTTCTTCTTTTTTCATCAAGTGGTTCTGAACATCTATTTTCCCAGCATTTATATACCCCTGATATATCCACTTTTTTTAAAATCTTTTTTAATTTTTTAGGCACATACTTTGTAGATATACATGATTGAAAATCTATTATGTAAGGATATCCATTTTCTCCCATTATTATATTTCCCAAATTTCTAAGATCAAGATGCACTATCTCTTTTTCATGCATATCTCTCACATTTCTTTCCAGAGTAATAAAAAAGTCCTTTTTAATATTGTCACATTGTTTTAAAGATTTTCCTTTTATATAGGCAAAAGACAAAGTATATGGCGAAAGAAATTTCACTTGTTTAGTTACTGACATATTTCCTTCAAGCTTTTTTAAAGTTTTTCCTTCAACATTAACAGCAAATCTTCCAAAAATATTTTTTATTAACCATGGGGAACCTGAAAAATCTTTTATAGTGAGATCAATTTTTTCATCACAATATCTAAATACTGTAGCATTTGCAAATTTCCCTTTATTCAGTAAAATAAGTTTTTCTTTCTTTATCTCTGAATTCCTATATTTTTTCTTTAAAAGACTTATTACTTTATTTTTTACTTCGTCTATATTTTTATCCAACATATTTTTACCTCTATTTACGACATTTCCTATAATTCTTTATTATACTCTTCTTTGACTATCCAGTCAATGTTTTTTTGACTACATAGTCAGATTTAAAAAATTTTATGAGGATAAAAAAAAAGAAACCAGCATAAAGCTGGTTTCAATATTTTGATTTTTGGATTTAGCTAGTTAAATTATTTAGTAATTTCAGCAACTACACCAGAAGCTACTGTTCTTCCACCTTCTCTGATTGCGAATCTTAATCCTGTTTCCATTGCTATTGGGTGGATTAATTCTACTCTCATTTCAATGTTATCTCCTGGCATTACCATTTCTACTCCCTCTGGTAATGTTACTGCTCCTGTTATATCTGTAGTTCTGAAGTAGAATTGTGGTCTATATCCTGAGAAGAATGGTGTATGTCTTCCTCCCTCTTCTTTAGTTAGTACATATACCTCTGATCTGAATCCTGTATGTGGTAGGATTGTTCCTGGTTTTGCTAGTACTTGTCCTCTTTCTACATCTTCTTTTTTTGTTCCTCTTAATAGAGCTCCTATGTTATCTCCTGCTTGTCCTTGGTCAAGTAGTTTTCTAAACATTTCTACTCCTGTACATGTTGTCTTTGCTGTAGGTTTGATTCCTATTATTTCTAATTCTTCTCCTACTTTTACTATTCCTCTTTCTACTCTTCCTGTTACAACTGTTCCTCTTCCTGTTATTGTGAACACGTCTTCTATTGGCATCAAGAATGGTTGATCTACTGCTCTTTCTGGAGTTGGGATATACTCATCTACTGCGTTCATTAGCGCCATTATTTGATCTACCCATTTTTGCTCTCCATTTAGTGCTCCTAAAGATGATCCTGTTATTACTGGAATATCATCTCCTGGGAATCCATACTCAGTTAATAGTTCTCTTACTTCCATTTCTACTAGTTCTAGTAATTCTGGATCGTCTACCATATCTGCTTTATTTAAGTATACTACGATATAAGGAACTCCAACCTGTCTTGATAGTAGGATATGTTCTCTTGTTTGAGGCATTGGTCCATCTGCTGCTGATACAACTAGGATAGCTCCGTCCATTTGCGCTGCTCCTGTAATCATGTTTTTTACATAGTCAGCATGTCCTGGACAGTCAACGTGAGCATAGTGTCTTTTTTCTGTTTCATACTCAATATGAGCTGTATTAATAGTGATTCCTCTTTCTCTTTCTTCTGGAGCTACGTCAATTTTATCAAAATCAACTTTTTTAGCTAGTCCTAAATCTGATAAAACTTTAGAAATAGCTGCTGTTGTAGTTGTTTTTCCGTGGTCAACGTGTCCAATTGTTCCAATGTTTACATGGGGTTTGCTTCTTTCGAATTTCTCTTTAGCCATTTAAATTCTCCTCCTAATTTTTATATTTTATTTTTTATGGTTGGCACTTTATAATGCCAACCCTTTATAAAGTTACCATATGTAAGAAAGATTATTTTCCTCTTTCTTCTTGAATTCCTTTTTGGATAGAAGCTGGTACTTGAATGTATTCAGCAAATTCCATAGAGTAAGTTGCTCTTCCTTGAGATTTAGATCTTAAGTCAGTAGCATATCCAAACATTTCAGATAAAGGAACTTTAGCATCAATGATTTTAGCACCATTTCTGTCTGTCATTCCACCTATCATTCCCCTTCTTGAGTTAAGGTCTCCTATAATATCTCCCATATATTCTTCTGGAGTAGTTACTTCTACTTTGAATACTGGTTCAAGGATTATTGGATTAGATTTAGCAGCAGCTTGTTTTACAGCCATTGATCCTGCAAGTTTGAACGCCATTTCTGATGAGTCAACCTCATGGTATGATCCATCATAAAGAGTTACTTTTACATCAACAACTGGATATCCAGCTACAACTCCACTTTCTAGAGCTTCTCTACTTCCTTTTTCTACTGCTGGAATATATTCTCTAGGAATAACTCCTCCAGTGATTTTATTAACAAATTCAAATCCTTTACCTGGATTTGGTTCAAGGATAATCTTAACGTGTCCGTATTGTCCTTTACCTCCAGATTGTTTTGCATATTTAACTTCTTGATCTGTAGTTCCAAGAATTGTTTCTCTGTAAGCAACTTGTGGTTTTCCTACTGTAGATTCAACTTTGAATTCTCTTTTCATTCTGTCAACAATAATTTCAAGGTGAAGTTCTCCCATTCCTGAAATGATTGTTTGTCCAGTTTCTTCATCAGACTTAACTTTGAAAGTAGGATCTTCCTCAGCAAGTTTTGATAAAGCAATTCCCATTTTTTCTTGGTCAGCTTTTGTTTTTGGTTCAACAGCAACTGAGATAACTGGATCTGGGAATTCCATTTTTTCAAGAACTATTGGAGCATTTTCTGCACAAAGAGTATCTCCAGTAGTAGTTTCTTTCAATCCTACTGCTGCTGCGATATCTCCACAGTAAACTGCTTCAATTTCTTCTCTTTTATTAGCATGCATTTGAAGTATTCTTCCCATTCTCTCTTTTTTACCCTTTGTAGAGTTTAAAACATAAGTTCCTTTTTCTACAATACCAGAGTAAACTCTGAAGAATGTTAATTTTCCAACAAATGGGTCTGTCATAACTTTAAATGCTAGAGCTGCAAATGGAGCCTCATCTGACATTTCTCTTTCTATTTCAATAGAAGAATCTTTCATATCAGTTCCTTTTACCATTGCAACGTCTGTAGGTGCTGGCATATAATCAACAATAGCATCAAGTAATGCTTGTATTCCTTTGTTTTTAAATGCTGTTCCACAAGTTACTGGAACAATCATATTAGCAATAGTTGCTTTTCTAAGAGCTCCCTTAATTTCTGCTTCAGTGATTTCTTCTCCACCAAAGAATTTTTCCATTAATTCATCACTTGTTTCAACAACTGATTCTAACATGAATTGTCTTGCATCTTCAGCTTTTTCAGCTAATTCTGCTCTAATTTCTTTTACTTCAAATTTTTGTCCATTATCTGAATCAACAGGCCAGATAATTTCTTTCATAGTGATTAGGTCAATTACTCCTTCAAAGTAATCTTCTGCACCAATTGGTAATTGAATAGGTACAGGATTTGATCCTAATTTATCTTTAATATCTCCAACACACATATTGAAGTCAGCACCAATTCTATCCATTTTGTTAAAGAATGCGATTCTTGGTACTTGATATTTATCAGCTTGTCTCCAAACAGTTTCTGATTGAGGTTGCACCCCATCAACTGCTGAGAACACTGCAACTGCTCCATCTAAAACTCTTAGAGATCTTTCAACCTCAACTGTAAAGTCCACGTGTCCTGGTGTGTCTATTATATTTATTCTATGTTCTCTCCAGAAACAAGTTGTTGCAGCAGAAGTGATAGTGATACCTCTTTCTTGCTCTTGTTCCATCCAGTCCATTGTAGCTCCACCTTCATGAACTTCTCCTAGCTTATGCTCTACTCCTGTATAGAATAGGATTCTTTCAGTAGTAGTAGTTTTTCCTGCATCGATATGAGCCATAATTCCAACGTTTCTAGTCATATCTAAAGAAACTTTCCTAGCCATTAAGTATTTCCTCCTCAAAAAAAATGAATAAAGTTAACCTCTGCCGTCTATAAAAAACTAGATTTTATAATGTGCGAAAGCTCTATTTGCTTCTGCCATTTTATAAGTATCTTCTTTTTTCTTTATAGTTGCTCCATCATTATTAGCTGCTGCGATTAATTCTGCTGCTAATTTTTCGATCATACCATATTCTTTTCTTTGTCTTGTATAAAGTGTTAACCATCTAATTGCTAAAGTTTGTTGTCTTTCAACTCTTACTTCAACTGGAACTTGGTATGTAGCTCCTCCGATTCTTCTTGATCTAACTTCGATTTGAGGTTTGATATTTTCTAATGCTTGTTTAAATACGTCATACCCCTCTTGACCAGTTTTCTCTTTTATTAAATCCATAGCTGAGTAGAATATTCCTTCAGCGATAGCTTTCTTCCCATCTAACATAATTGAATTGATAACTTTAGTAACTACTTTATCTGAGTATCTAGAATCAGGTAGTACATCTCTTTTTATTGCTGCTCTTCTTCTTGACATTTTTAACTGTTCACCTCCCTATAATTACGCTTTTTTAGCTCCATATTTAGATCTTGATTGTTTTCTTTTTGCAACTCCAGCTGTATCCAAAGCTCCTCTAATAACTTTGTATCTAACCCCTGGTAAGTCTTTTGTTCTTCCACCTCTTACAAGTACGATTGAGTGTTCTTGTAAATTGTGTCCTTCTCCTGGAATGTAGCAAGTAACTTCGATTCCATTAGTTAATTTTACTCTGGCAACCTTTCTTAAAGCTGAGTTTGGCTTTTTAGGTGTAGTTGTATAAACTCTTACACAAACTCCTCTTCTTTGTGGGTTTCCTTGTAATGCTGGTGATTTTTTCTTTTCTAGTAAAGTGTCTCTTCCATTTTTTACTAATTGACTTAAAGTAGGCATTTTACCCTCCTTCCTATTAATTTAAAATAATTTTATATATTATAACTTAAATATTATAATCACTTTGTTTCAAAAAGTCAATATAAAGCTAAGGTTATATTTATAAATCTTTACAATTATATCATACTTTATCAAATTTAGAAAGTATTTTTTAAAGTTTTTAATTCATTTTCCAATTCTTCCCATTCTTCCATTAATGAAAGTATCTCCATGTCTAATTCTTCCAGTTCTTTTTGAATTTCTATGAGCTTATCTACATTATTTTCTATTCCTGCTTTATTATACTCTTCTTCTTTTGCAGATTTTTTTTCTTCAAGTTTTTCTACATCTGCCTCAGCTTTTAATATTTTCTTTTCAAGAGATGATATTCTATTTTTATTTCTTTTCTGCTCTTCAAAATTAAGAGAAGCCTTAGTATCCTTTTCTTTCACTTCTTCTCTTTGATTTAAATAAGAATTATAATCCCCTTTAAAAAGTTCTGCTCCATCTTTTTTTACTTCATATATATTATTAACAACACAATCTAAAAAATTTCTATCATGTGATACTACTAATATTGTTCCTGTATAATCTTCAAGAGATTCAGACAATATCTCTCTTGAATATATATCCAAATGGTTAGTAGGCTCATCTAGTATCAAAAAATTAGGTTTTTCTAGCATAAGCTTCATAAATGCCACTCTTGCTTTTTCTCCTCCACTTAAACTAGATATTTCTTTATACACATCATCTTCTGTAAAAAGAAATCCTCCACATATATTTCTTGCTTCTTCTTCACTTAATACAAAATGATACATAAGCTCTTCCAAAACAGTTTTCTTAGGGTCCAATCCTTGATGGTTTTGATCATAATAACCAATTTTTACCCTATCCCCTATTTTAAATTCTCCCTTACTCTGTTTTTCCATACCATTTATTATTTTTAACAAAGTAGATTTTCCCACACCATTTTTTCCAATTACTCCAATTCTATCTCCTCTATATATATCAAGATTTAAATTAGAGAATATTTCTTTCCCATCAAAAGATTTTGCTAAATCTTTTATTCTCAATACTAAATCTACACTTGTAGTATCAGTTTCAAACTTAAGTTTTATTTTTTTAGTTGTAATAACAGGATTTTCCATTTTTTCCATTCTGTTAAGTATCTTTTCTCTTCCTCTTGCTTGTTTGGATTTTACTCCTGCTTTATACCTTCTAATAAATTCCTCCATCTTTCTCAGCTTGTCCTGTTCTTTATCAAAAGCTTTTACAGCTCCTGACAAATAAGCCTCCTTCTGAATAGTGAAATCTGTATAGTTTCCATTATATGTCTTTAAAGTTTTTCCTTCTATTTCAAATATTCTATTTACTACATTATCTAAAAAATAAACATCATGTGAAATAAGAATAAAAGCTTTCTTATAGTCTTTTAATATTTTCTCCAACCACTCAATAGCATTTAAATCCAAGTGGTTAGTAGGTTCATCAAGTATCAAAAGTTCTGGCTCTTCTAAAAGAATCTTTCCTAATGCCACTCTTGAAAGCTGCCCTCCAGACAAGTCACTTATTTTTGAACTCCATAAAGATTCTGCCAAACTAAGTCCATTCAATATCTGCTTTACCTTATATTCTATTGCATATCCCTCATTTTGCTCATACCTTGCTGTGATAGTACCTAGTTCTTCCATTGTTTTATCAAAATCATCAAGATTTTCTGCCAATATAACATTTAATTCTTGTATTCTATGGTAATCATTCTGAACATTAGAAAAAACTGTCATCAATTCTTCAAAAACAGTATTATCTGGATTAAGATTAGGATGCTGTGAAAGATATCCTATTTTTAATCCACCTTTTTTTGATATTGTTCCCCTTTGATTTGTTTCAGGATCAACCTCATCATATTCCAAACCCAAAAGTATTTTAATAAGAGTACTTTTCCCTGCTCCATTCACTCCTATCATTCCTATTTTGTCCTTTTCATCTATTGAAAAGCTTATATTCTTAAACAAAGTTTCCCCTGTAAATCCCATAAATAAATTATTTACCTGCAGAAGTGCCATCTCTATCTCTCCTAATTTCTTCCATATATTTTCCATCTAAAATCTTAACATATTCCCGATTTATTGTAAAGGTCAAAGTATTTACAAAAGTTTTTCTTACTCCTTTCATAATTTTATGATAGAATTATATGTTAATAACTTTACTCAGGGAGATGCATTACTATGGCAAAAAAAATCTTAATTCTTCATTTATTTATTCTGATGTTTTCTTTCTCATTTTCTGATGGAGTTCAGTCTAAAGCCTCTAAAGTAGATGCCATCAATAAAGCTATAGAAGAATTGAAGATGCAGCAAGCTCATTTGGAGCTTTTAAAAGAAAAAATTGAAAGTACAGATACTCATATTGCAGATAAAGCTCCTGTTTCTGAAAGTAGACCTAAAATAGCCCTCGTCCTAAGTGGTGGAGGTGCAAAAGGAGCTGCCCATGTTGGAGTTCTTAAAGTTCTTGAAAAATATCAGATTCCTGTAGATATAATAATAGGAACAAGTGTGGGAAGTATAGTTGGTGGAATGTATTCTATCGGATATTCTCCAGATGAGATAGAAAAAACCATACTTAATCTTAAATTTACTTCACTTCTTACAAATTCAAAGGATAGAAATTTAAAAAATATAGAAGATAAAATAGAAAATGATAAATATCCTTTTACTGTCAGTATAGATAAAAATCTTAAATTATCATTCCCTATGGGATTTTTAAATGGAGAAAATATTTATTTACAATTAAAAGAAATATTCAACAGAGCTGAAAATATCAAAAATTTTAATGAACTTCCTATTCAATATAGAGCTGTTACTACTGATTTGCAGACTGGAAAAGAAGTAGTTTTGAGAGATGGTGATCTTGCTCTTGCTACATTTAAAAGTATGGCTATACCTAGTTTTCTTGAACCAGTAGAAGATAATGGAAAATTTTATGTAGATGGAGGAGTTGTTAATAATTTCCCTATAGATGTGGCTCTTTCATTAGGAGCTGATATAATTATAGCTGTTGATATCTCTGCTGAAGCTTCTAAAATAAATGAAAAATCAAATCTTATAACTATTTTAGATAAACTTGCTACATATAATGGAAATAGAAAAGTAGAACTACATAAAAGACTGGCAGATATTTTAATAGTTCCAGATGTAAAAGACCATGATACAATTGATTTCAGTAACCTTTCAGGACTTGTTGATGAAGGAGAAAAAGCTGCTAAAAAATATGGATATATATTGGAAAATTTAAGTTATCCTGAAGAGTTTAAAAAAATCAAAGAAAAAAGTCTTAAAGAAAAGCCAATACTGATAAAAAATATAAAACTTGTTGGAAATGAAATTCTTACTGAAAAAAAAGTTAAAAACCTTATGCCAAATGTCAGTAACCATCAATTTACTAGAGCTGATTTAAATGATTGGACAAAAAGAGTTTACTCTGTAAGTTATATAGAAAGAGCCTTTTATGAAATAGATGGAGATACTATCATATTTAAAGTAAAAGAAAAAGATGGAATAAATATCAATGCTTCACTTAATTACGCTTCTAATTATGGCGGTTCTATGAACATTTCTGCTACTATACCAAACTTTGGATTATGGACTAGAAACTATACTATAAAAGCTGAAGCATCAAGTTATCCTAAAATAGCTCTCAATAATCTCTCATTTTATGAATTAGGAAGAATTAAAATTTTAACTGCTGCAAGTATAGGTTATGAAGTTGACCCATTGTTTATTTTTAATGATGGAAATAAAGTTTCAACATATGATTCAAATACTTTTAAAACTACTTTATCTCTTGGTACAGCAATATCCAATAATGTTGTTACAGGATTAACTCTAGGATACCAAGATACAGATAATAAATATTCTAGTGGAAGTAGAGCATATAGAGATTTCCATGAAAGTTATCAAACTGTTTCCACTGGTATATATCTCTATATTGATACTCTTAATAAAAAAAATTTCCCATCAAAGGGAAACGTTTTACGTTTTGAAGGTTTCAATACACAAGGAATAACAGGAAAAGATATAAATTATAACGGCTTCATGTTCTCTAGTGATTTCTATCTTCCTGTAACTGAAAAATTCTCTATGAACTTAGGTATATCTGGTGGAAAAACAGCAGGTGAAAATATTCCTAACAGCAGTCTTTTCAAACTAGGTGGATTGAGGGATAATGATTTATCTTTTTCATTTATAGGTTTACCTATGATGGGAAGATATACAGATGAATTTTATATGATTCGTAGTGGTATTCAATATAGACTTACAGATACATTCTACCTTGTGGGAAAATATAATATGATGACTTATTCATCTGATAGATTATCATTTCAGAAATCTTATGACATTGGAGATAGAAGATATCATGGTTATGGTGGTGGAATCGGCTGGGATACATTCCTTGGTCCTATTTCTTTAATGGTATCTAATGATTTGGATTCCTCTTCTCCATTATTTGAAATCTATATGGGATATACATTCTAAGTACTTATTCAGTAAAAGTAGTGAAACTATTCAATATTATTACTAGTTTAAATAATATAACAAAAATGCTGATAGGAGAACTACTTCTTTTATCAGCATTTTTTATGGTTACAATAAATAGTAATCTCATTAAGCTAATCAAGTCTTTTTTTCATATTTATCATAATAGCAAACATTACCAATAACATTGCTGTTATTTGTATTATTGTTACTTTTTCATCTAAAATCAAAGCTGAAAGTATTATAGAGTATATTGGAATCAAGTTAGTGTATACTGCTGCTTTTACTGGTCCTATTTTTTTTATTCCTTTTTGTTGCAACAAAAAAGCTATCAGTGATGAAAATATTCCCATATATAATAATGAAACTATTGCTTTTACTGATATCTCATCTATCACATACATATTTCTTTCAATATAAATTGAAGGGAGTAATATCAATGCTGTAAAAAAGAATAAATAGGTTAATATCTTTGTTGGAGAATATTTTTTCAAAACTTTTTTTGAACCTATTATATATATACCATTTGATATTATGGCTCCTAGTATTATCAAGTCACCTCTATTAATTCTAATTTTAGTTAAAGATTCTATATTTCCATTTGTTAATAAAATCAATATTCCTATTACTGAACTAATCATTGATATTATATTTTTAATATCTACTTTCTCTTTAAAAAATAATACTCCTATTATACATACTATTACTGGTGTTGTACTTGATATTATTGATGTATTGATAGGAGAAGTCATTCCTATACCTTTAAAAAATAATACTCCATTTAATACTATTCCTAGAAATGCTAGTATAAAAATATATAAAACATCATTTATATCAATTTTAAATTCTTTTTCTTTAAAAAAATGAATTACTCCCATGCCTAGCCCTGCCAACAGATATCTAATGAAAGTTAATGTCATAGGAGGCATCTCTGCTGAGCAGAATTTACCTATTATTAATCCCAAGGCCCAAAAAAATGTTGCTGCCAGCAGATAAAAATTTTCTTTTTCTATCATTTTTACCTCTTTATTTATTTTACTCCACTTCATAACTTACTTCTATTGTTTTTTCTGCATATTTATATCTTAATTGTGCAAACATCAAAGCTGCTATAAATACTATCACTGTTCCTACAATCTGTGTTATACTTGCTCTCATTATTAAAAGATAACATTGAAAAGATATCCCAATTACCGAAATCATTACAAGTACTTTTAACATTCCCTGCCCTACTTTATATGGAGACTTCTCCCATTGTTCAGGGAATAACTTTGGTAACTCTAAAACTTTATAAGCTAATATTATTTTAAATATATATGCCAATAATACAACTGTACTAGCTATTGCTCCTATGCTAAATTCAAACAATATAGGAAGTAATCCCACTATATAAAATACTACTAAAAGATAAACAGGTGTTTTATATTTAGGATGTAAAGTTGCAAATTTTTGTGGAAACCAACCGTCTGAACAAGCCTGTAAAACAGGTTTTGTACAAGTTCCTATTTTGGCATTCAAAGTAGTAGCTGTTGCAAAAATAGCTCCACATACAACAAAATAGATAAATAACGGTCTTGGAAGTATTATTTCTGCCACTGTACTTAGTGTCTTATTTGCCACTTGATCTATAGGAAGTACTCCTGCTGCTACTGTACACATTACTCCATATAATAAAGCTACTACTACTGTAGATATTATTACCACTTGTGGTATATCTCTTTTAGGATTCTTAGCTTCTCCGCTCACATCAACTATAACTTCAGCCCCACCAGTAGCAAATACTAAGAGAGCTGCTGTTTGGAATATTCCCATTATTCCATTTGTCATAAATTCAGGTTGATTAAAATATCCTGGTTGTATCTTGAAAACTCCAAATCCTGCAAAAATAATTAATGCACTCATTAAAATAAATACCATAGCCTTTTGAACCTTAGCTGCTCCAGATATTCCAAAATAATTTATTCCAAAAAATAATGTTAAGACTATTGTAGATACCAATTTTTCATTTGCTTCTGGTATAAAGGTAATTATATATTGTGCTAATGATATTGCAAACATTGATATTGAAATACTTCCTACTATATATTGAATAATGTAAAATCCAGACCATTTTTTCCCTAAAAATATATTTGTCTGTGTATATACTCCTCCCCGCATTCTTAAGCAACTATTAACAAATACTAGGGGTATTGCTGCTGCCAGTACAAACAATGTGGAAACTAGGAATGCTATATTAGATGAACGCCCTGTCATAGCTATCGCTACCCCTGTAAGAGACATTACTCCAGCGCCAATTATCTGTCCTACAGCAATTCCCATAAGCTCTGTTTTCCCCAAAACTCTTTTTAAATCTTTTGTTGACATATTCTTTAACCTCCTCTATTTTATTTTTTTATTTATTATATCTTCCAGTCTTCCCTCAGTAAGTATATCTAAAATATTCTCAGCTATTATCAAATACTCTCTTTCATTTATAGCAGATACTACAAATACTTTATTTATACTTTCATTTCCTGGGAAATTTATGGACTTTTCTAATTCAATAAATACAACATCACTTTTTCTAACTTCACTTTTATCTTTTGAATATGCAAAACAAACATTGCTATATATAGTCAAATATGAACCATATCTTTCTACTGAATATAATAATTTTTTCTCATAATCATGATTTACACTTCCATTTTTTATTAAAATTTCCATACCTTTTTTTATTACTTTTTTCCATTCTATTATCTTTTCATTTAATAATATATTTTCTTTTTTCAGTATATTATCAAATGAAATATCATACTGATCTGTATCATCTATCAGGTCATATCCCATATTTTTTTTCAAATTTTTTTTAATATCCTCTTGTGTTTCTAAAGTCATTGCCCCTGAAAGTGCACTCAATATTTCAGATAAATATATTTTCTTCTTTCTTCTTTCAATTCCAGCTTTTTCTAATCTGTTAAAATCTTCTTCTGTTAAATTACTTGAAATTTTTATAATAGGCATTTCTAAATTAATATCTAAATTTATATTAGTTATTACAACATCTACATCTAAATTTTTATATGCGTTTATTCTATACTTAGGACATATCTCAACTATCTTTATATCAACTTCCTCCATAAGCCTTTCTGCCATAAGTTTTGTATATCCATATCCAAATTCAGAAACAAATAATACTTTTTTTCTTTTTCTATTTCTATTTTTACTCCTTTTGATAGATGCTTGTATATGATAACTTATTCTTTCAATTTCTATTTCTCGCATTTCTCTTATTAATAGTTCATTAAATATCCATACTTTATCACTTACTATTTTTTTTATTTCCTTTAGTTCCTGAATAATCCCATCTAGTTTTATTTTTTGAATTTTTATATTTCTATTTATACTATAAATTATTGATTTAAGATCCTTTACAAGCCATTCTATAAGTATTTCATCTTTATAAATTTCTACTTTAAGTTCTTTTCCAACCTTGTCTATAAACTTTTTTGTTTTTACTTCTAAAGTTATCCAATTCTTATAAATAGACTTATCAGAATCACAACAATATGAGCCTATAAAATAATCAGTAAGATGATATAGTTCATATTCTGTTAATAAAAATCCAAAAAATTCTATATTATTTTTTACTACTCTATACTCATAACTTTTAAATAAAAAATCTTTCTCTTCAAGTTCTCTTCTCAAAATAAGACCTTTGTTTACCCTAACCACAGTAATTATCATAGAAGCTAATATAGCTCTATAAGATGTTTCCGCCATTATTTTTTCTAATTCTATTTGCGTTTTCTCTATAAAAGCTTTTATTTTCTTTATCTCTATTTCTTTCAATACAGCTTCAAAAAAATTTTTGGTTATTCCTGGAAGAAAAGTATCTCTATTCAATATTTTTACTATATGTCTTAATCCTTTTCTTCTTACATTCTCTTCTTCTCCTGAAAGAAGCAAACCTTCCTTTGTTACTCTTAATTCCAAATCATACTCTTCTAACTCTTCTTTTATCAATTTCAAATAAAGTTTTATGCTTGATCTGCTTATATCAAGAATTTCACACTCTTTAGTTAAATTTATTCCATTAAAAAAAAGTATTTTTAAAATAAGATATTCAATTATATCCTCTACTGACATTGGAGCATTATCCATTAATAGTTTGTTTATTTTTTCATAATTTGAATATTCAAAATAAAACCCTATTTTTCCATTTTTTATTCCCTCTATATTTTTTTCATTGAGAAACATATTTATATCCTCAATAGAATACCTTATTGTCCTTTCACTTACCATAAAATAATCTACAAGTTCTTCTAAAGTAAGAGTTTTCCTTTCTAAAAACATTTTTAGTATTTCAAATTCTCTTTCTTTCATTGCTCCACCCCTCTTGTTAACTTAGTTATACTATATCTTATCAAGCTGGTAAATAGTCTATTTTTTTCATTAAATGTGAAATTTTTAAATTATTTCAATTATTATAGAACATATTTTACTTTTTCAATATAGGAATATCCTCATTTTTTTCTCTTCTCTTACTTACTTTTTTAAATTTTATTCTCTATTTTTAATTTTTACTAAATATTTTTTCACTTAGTATCTTAGTATTTTTATAATTTTTCACTAAAAAAAGAGAGTCAAACTTCAACTCTCTTTAATCAAAATAATACTTTTTACTTTTTTAAAACTTTAATCATATTGCTCACTGCCTCTTCTACATATTTTCTAGATGTAGCAAGATTTATTCTAATAAATCCTTCTCCTGTTTCTCCAAACCACTTTCCATAATCTAATGCTATTTTACATTCATTTTGAATTACTTTTTCTAACTCATCTTTTTTTACATACGCTCTAAGATCTATCCATATTAAATATGTCCCCTCTAACGGAGAAATTATTACTTTTGGAAGTTCCTTAGTCAACATTTCTCTCATATATAAATAATTCCCTTTTATAGTTTCTAAAGCTCCATTTAACCATTCTTCCCCATATTTATAAGCAGCCTCTGCTGCTATATATCCAAAAAGGCTTCCTCCAGTTACTCTAGTTACCGTATTGGCATAAATATCAAATTTTTTCATTATATCTTCATTTTCTATTATTACAAATGAATTTTTACACCCTGCTAGATTAAATGTTTTTGAAGGAGCTGTTAAAGTTATTATATTGTTAGCATATTTTCCTCCTGATACTGTAGCTGTAGGAATATGCTTTCCTTCCAAGACTAAATCCTGATGTATTTCATCCGAGATAACAAGTACATTATATTTTTTACAAATTTCCATTATTTTTTTCAATTCTTCTTCTTTCCACACTCTTCCAACAGGATTATGAGGTGAACATAATATATATAATTTTACATTGTTTTCTATTATTTTTTTCTCAAAATCTTCATAATCAAATGTATATATTCCATTATTATTAATTAGATTAGAATATATTAATTTTCTATTATTTTCTTTGATGGCATTATGAAAAGGATAATATACTGGCATATTTATAATAACTCCTTCTCCTTGATTAGTAAAAATATTTACTATCCAATATATTCCTGCCACTACTCCTGGTGTATATCTTATCCATTCTTTTTTCACTTCATATCCATGGTGCTTTTTTTCCCAGTCTATAAACTCTTTATAATATGACTCTGCTACTAAACTATAACCAAAAACCCCATGTTCTATTCTATTTTTTAAAGCTTCTATTACAGCTTCTGGAGCTTTAAAATCCATATCTGCCACCCACATAGATATGAGATTTTTTTCTCCAAATTTTTCTTCTAATCCGTCCCATTTTGTACAATTACTATTTAATCTTTCTACTCCATATTTTTCTTCAAATATTTCTTGTTTCATATAATACCTCCATATCATATTTTAGTTTAATTATACTCCTTTAAAAAAAATATGAAATGGTCTTTTTTTTGCATAGAATATGTAAGATTTTGTTCGTCTTGAATAACCTTAAAAAAATATATTCTAAAATCTAAACTTATATCCTAATGATACCATATTATCTGAAATCTTTGCTCTTTCTACTGATATATCATATGATATATTTATAGATGTACTTTCATTTATTTTTGCTTCAATACCTAAATTTATCCATGTAGTATTTTTATTCAATTTTATACCTGTTATATTATAGCCATTCCCACTTATATCACCTACATATTTAGCTTTAAAATCTAATTTGTCTTCAGAAAAAGAAACTACTTGAGTTACTCCTCCATAAAATTTATATCTATCAAATTTAAAATCAGTTCTTATACCTGCTACTCCAGAAAATTGTTCATAATTTTTTCTACCAGTTTCTATTCCATAAATACTATTTGAATCTTCTTTAAAGCTTCCTCTTCTTACATAGTCATACATCAGTCCAACATAAGGGCTTACTTTAATATTTTTATTTATAGAGAATTTATATCCCAATTCACTATATAAAGAATATAGAACATTATCATAATCTGTACTTAAATGAATACTGTTCTCATTTATCCATATATCTCTTTCTACATCACTTTTCGTATAGCCTATCCCTACTCTTCCTAAAGTATAGAAATTTTTATTAAATTCATATAATCCATATCCAGACAGCATAACATTTGTATTTTCAGCTTTACCAGCATATTTATCAAAATCAGCTTCAGCTTTTGAAGCAGATATAACAGCTCCCAGCAAAAGTTTATTTGAAAAATATCTGTCTATTCCTACCTGTCCACCATATAGTTTGGTATCTGCCCCAGCATAACCCTTTTGATAAAGTTTTCCTTTTGTTCCTATTCCATTAAACCATATTCCATTTAAATTATCATTTCTATTTTCTGAAACAAGCGCCACTCTATTAGAAAGATCCCTGTTCATTTCTTTTAATTGTTTAAATATTAAATTTTGAGAAGAAGCATATATTTCGGCAGAAAGAGAATCTATAGTCCGAGGAAGGAGAGCATTAGGAGTGGCTAATATACCAGAAGCTGCTTTTAAAAAAGAATCATTTTTTTCTGCAACTGTAAAAGAATTTTCCAAATTTAAAGCTGTATTTACAGCAGAATGAGATGTCATTCCTAATGATTTCACTACATATTCAGTAGAATTTCTTTTATAATCCAAACTTATTTTATTATCTGTTACTGTTATATTCTGAAAATCAAAATAGTTGTTGATGGGAACTGTATTTACATTTTCAGAGGTAGTATTTTTGATAAGTCCAGCTGTAACAATGTTTTTCGTTATATATGTGTTTGAGGCTGGAATATTTTTAGTTCCATAAGTTACATTTATTTTCCCATTTCCATTATCAAAAGTTCCTGTAACTTCTAAAGCTGAAGTAATATCTATACTAATTGAGCTGTTACTATTTCCTGCATAATCTCCCTTAATTTTCAATCCTCCATAAGATACACTAAGTCCTTCTTTTGATATAGAATTATTCTTTATATTTCCATTAATAGTTACCATTCTTTCAGTTATTCCCAAAGGAGAAATAACTCCAACAGCCCTTAATGTCCCATTATTTTCTAACACTACATTTGAGTTCAAATTATTTGTAACAACAAGATTTCCATTTTGTATAGTAGTTTGGCCAGAATATGTATTATATCCTGTAAACCATAATGTACCTGTTCCCTTTTTTATTACACCTGCATCTCCTGATATATCATTTGCAAAAGTATAATTTGCAATATTTTCAGAAGAAGTAGGATATCCATTCATATCAATAATTACATTATCAATACGATTTCCATCATTATCAAAAGTAAGTCTTTTATCAAACACAGCAGGACCTTTTAACGCTTTTTCCAAATTAAGATATCCCCACCCATAGACATTATCTACTCCAACATCTCCAAGATCAGTTGCTGTAGTTAGAAGAGATTGTCTAATGAGATCTCTTGACATCCATGGATATTTTACCTGTATGGCTCCAGCTGCCCCAGCTACTACAGGAGCAGAAAAAGAAGTTCCAAAAGCTGTAGTATGATAGTTTATCCCATTGTAAACCTTATCTGCCTCAGCCACAAAACTTGCAGTAATAGTCCAGTTCATAGCTTCTCCAGCTCTACTGGAATCTCTATGAATCTTTCCAGTTGAAGGATCTAGTCCAACTACTGCCAACCATCCTTTTTCAGCCTTAGGATAAAATTTTGGCAGAAGTGCTTCTGCTGTTGGATTAAAATCTCCAGTGTTTCCAGCAGCAAAAATAAACAGTGAATCTGTTGAAGCCTTATTTACATAAAAATCAACAATTCCAGAAGCTACTGGATAATTTTCTTTAGTTATTCCATATGAAGGGTTTCCAAAAGACTGACTAAATATCCTCACTCCTGCCTGATACATTTTTTCATACATACTTGCCTGAAATTTTATCTTACCTCCTTCAGTTAAATAAGCAGGAATAGCATAAATTCCTATTTTATCACTTACACCAGTTTTATTCCCTCCTATAAGAAGAGATACTAATTCACCATGTGTGTATGTATTATTTAATTTTTTCTGAGGATCAGCATCAAAACTATCATCAATGAATATTCTATAGTTACCTGATGGATCTTTAAATTCATCAAAATATGAAAAAGAAGTATCTATGACACCTACCACAGTATCTGATTTTTTAAAATTCATTTCTATCTTTGGTGGAACAGTAATATTATTGCTATTATTTGAGGATGAACCTCCTCCTCCACTTCCACAACCACTGAGCAGAGTAGATAAAATTATAAATATATATAAATATTTAAACTCAATTTTAATTTTCATTTTTTACCTCCTATTATTTTATCGTTATTTTGTATATTCAAAATAATTATATTTGTTCCTTTTTATATATTTTTATATTTTCTCATAAATTTAAGTTTATATTACATGAAAATTAAACAATAATTATATTTAAAATTCGTTTTTATACAGTAACTTTTAAATGATTATTTATTTTTTACAGAAAATGTAGTAATGAAATAATTTTTAAAAAAATTTTAGAAATATATTATAAAGTAATACTATCAAAAGCATTTCTTTATAAAATTAAAAATATAAAAATATATATAGTTAAAAAATACAGCTTAATATTTTTTTACTCTATTAAAAAATAGAAATAGTAATAGTGATTATTTTAATATAAAAAAGTTGCAGGCAAAATTTAATTACCTACAACTCAAAAAAAATTCTATTTTTTAATAACTCCAAATTTATTTATTTTTTATATCCAAAATTATAAATTTATTTTTTTACTTTTTAATTCTATTATAACTTCTTAACCTACTTAATTAATTTTGAAACTCTAAATTTTACTATTTTTGCTGGGTAAATTGTCATTATTTCCCTTGTTGATGGATTTGATATATTTCTTGATTTTCTTTCTATTACTTCAAATATTCCCCTTTTAATAAATTTAGCTTTTCCATCTTCTTTTAGTCCTTCTTCTACTGTTTTTAAAAATATTTCTATATCTTCTAAGGCTTCTTTTATTGTTATATCTTTCCCATGAATATCTTTATACAATTTTATAAATTCTTTTTTATTCATAACACCTCCTCCAGATGTTTTACAAGACTTTTCCCTGCCTTAAATTTTATTTTATTTTTGGGTTGTGTATAATTTATTGCTCCCCTTCCTGGAATTATTACTTTTCTTGATTTTACCTCTTTTATCTTAAATGTTCCCCACCCTTTAAAAATTACTTTTCCTTTTTCTTCTATTGCTTTAAATAATGTATTCCAAAAAATATCTATTTTTTCTTGGGCCTCTTCTTGATTTTTTAATCCTCTATTCCTTTTATATAATTTTATAAGCTCCCTTTCTCTCATAATATTCCCCCTTAACATTATTTTTAAAAGATTAAAGTTCCATTCTCACTCCCATACTTGCCTGCCAATTTGTTTCAAAATCACTTCCAAATGTTTTTTCTAAGTCATAATATAAATGTGTTGTTCCTGTTTTTCCAATTTTAAATTGTCCTCCTATACCAATTTCCACCCATGTATCTTCTCCATTGTACTTCTTATTTATACTTGTATCTTCTCCAGTTATTTTAGCACCATATTCTCCTGCAAATTCATGCAGTACTCCCGCTTTTACAAAATGACTGCTATTTTTTAAATCATGTCCTGCATATATTCCTGCTCTTCCTATAAAGCTTTTTATATCTCTCTGTTCTACTTTTACTCCACTATTCATTGTATAATCTACACCTTTTACGTATGTATAATTCATTTGAATATGAGGTGTTACATACCAATTATCTTTCATATATTTTTTTCCATGCTCTAAACTGATACTTCCAGCCCACGTATTATAGTCTGCTTCCATCTTTTGATTATTTTCAGTATAATTTTTATAGTCATTATCAATATGGCTGTATTTAACTATTAGATCTGTATAACTGTTATCATTATATGCATATGATTTATATAATGAAATTCCTATATTATTATTTTTTCCATCACCATTTCTAAAGTCTGTTTTCCCATCTCTTTTATGCACTGCAAATCCAGTAAATACACTACCTTTTTCTAGTTCTTTTCTTTTATCATATCCTACTTGTAGCATGTTATAGTCATTTTTGAATTTTCCTGATGTTTTATCATGTTCCATTTCTCCTGATGCTATTCTTGCCCATATTCCATTTTCTGAATTATAATCACGAATCTCTCCGAGTCTTTTATGAATAGTATCTAATTCTAAACGTGCTAGTGCTGCATTCATGTAATTCAAAGTAAGATCTGTTTCTATTCTTTCAACTACTTCTCCCTCATCTTTTTTTATTCCTGTCACATACCATATATTTTCTGCTTCTGTTTCTCCATTTACATTTTCTTCAAGTGACAATGTATAGTCATAAATATTTGATATGTCAGAAAATTTACTTCCCTCAAAAGTTACATTTTTATCAGCAGAAGCTATTATAATAGAAGCATTTTTCTTATCAGAAAAATCATGATTTGCTAAACCTGTAATAGACGTTTTTCCTGCTTGTATATAGTTTTTTTGTTCTTTATCTGCTTTTGTTATATAAATACCATCTGTTTTATCTCCACCTTGATCTCTGTCTTCTGGAGATATATCCAAAATATATGTTCCTCCACTTCCAGTTGTATTATCTATCCTCACATACTGTTTTCCTTCAACAGCTTCTCCTTTATGATTTTGTGTCATATCCACTATCCCATTTTCTATATCAAAATCTGTTACTGTACTGTTTGATGAAATATACCAAACTGCATTGTTTTTTAATCCTAAATTAAATATCCCACCTTTATCTTTGAATGAACCTCCTTCAAAATATGAATCTTCAGTATCTAATAGTATATCTGTTACAGCAGTATCTGTGCTAGAACTTATATATCCTTGAATTTTTTTAGTGTAACCTTCATCAATGATTTTTACATTTCCTCCAGTATTATATACTGCATAACCACCATTTGAATTAATATTTGTTCCACCTTTAAGTATTATCTTTCCATTATTAGTATTCCATAATGCTATTGTAGTTGAATTATTTTTTCCAAAAGTACTTATATTACTTTTATTTCCTATGTTAACAGTTGAATCAGTATTATATACAGCTGCTATTGTTCCAGCATTTTCACCTTTTGCACTTATTACAGCATCATTCCCAATAGTTAATTCAGATTTTTGAAAATTTCCAATAGCATAAGTATTATATTTATTATTTTTTGATATAAGTTCAGTTGTGATTCTTGCTCCATCTCCTATCTTAATATTTCCTGCACTTCTATTCTGTAAGGCATAATTTTCAAGATTCTTTCCACCTACTTCTCCAGTTACTTTTGTTTCCAAAACTAATCTATCTCCAGCTATTATTTCATTCCCTTCATAATTTAAAAGTCCCATTACCCAATTAAATTTGCTTGAATTAACCATTGTAACTCCCACTTTGATTTTTACATCATCTTCAATAACAATTTTATTTTCTATCTTACCATCTCCTTCATTTGTTCGAATCCCTGCTATTCTCCCTGATGATGCACTTATATTTATTTCACTTTCTTTTCCAATAGTTGTTAGATTTCCACCAAAGTTACTAAATCCCTCAGCAACTAAATCTTCATATTTTCCATCTGCTTTTATATTTATTTTAGTGTTTGATCCTAAAATCAGTTCTCCACCCCCATATGCTGCATTTTTTACTGCAATAGCTTCTACATATCCTTCGTAATCTCCATTTATTTCACAATTTACTACTAAATTATCTGCTATTCTTGCATATCCACGACTCGTTATCCCCATTGCAACTCTTCTATTATCTACTGTATTCCCTATATTTAGTGCAACTTTTACTCTTCCAATGTCAACTTTAAGGACTCTGTTGTCATATGATGGATGCCTACCTATTTCTAATCCATATACTTCTTTAGATGCAGTGTGATCTATATTTGATATGCTTCCTGTTTCAGTTACTTTAATGGCATTTTGTATTTCAGTTTCAACACTATAGCCAATACTTCCATTAATTAAAAACATAACTAGAACACTCAATGTTATTTTTACTTTTCTTTTCAAACCTTTCTTTAATAATGATTCAAATCCTTTAATTTTCATAGTCTTCCTCTCCCTTTTATAATATTTTCTAATTTAAAAAAGTAACTGTTCTTCTTTATGTATAAATGCGAACAGCAAAATGGAAGTAGAGCTTATTTTTCAAGAGGTCATATTTTTCATATTTTTGTATTTTTCCAAAAAATCAAACTTGAATTTTTTAAATTTAAAGAGTATAATAAGAAAACAGAAAAGTTCGTGTTTATACATATACACGAACACTAAATTGAGCTACATTTTTAAGAGCAATTTAATTTCTTTCTCTATCATATGATTTTACAATAGTTTTCCATTATTAAATAATAAAAAAACTTCTAACAGGTAACAACTCTGCTAGAAGTTTTTTTAGTTAAATGTGTAATTTTAATTAATACTGGGAAAAAATTTTATATTATCTTTATAACTCTTTTTTATGTCATTTGTGTTACAAATAAAATATCTTTTACTTTATAAGCAATATCTTACAAGAAAAAAATTCAAACTTGTGTTAAAATATTTCTAATACATGGGAGGAACATTATGAAAAAAGAAAGCAGAACTATAATATTTGATAAAGAATTAAATATAGAAGCTTATACTTTCAAAGGTGTGATGCAAAAATTTCCAAACCATTTTCACAAACACTATGTCATTGGATTTATTGAAAAAGGAGAGAGAAAACTTTCCTGCCTCAATAAAGAATATATAGTTGGAAGTGGAGATATTACAATTTTTAATCCATATGATGTTCATACCTGCGAACAGATAAGTGAACTTCCTCTTGATTATAGATGTCTTAATATATCTGAAGAAACTATGAAGAAAAATATATATGGCATTACAAAAACTGAAGAAAAAATCTTCTTTTCTCCAACTGTAATAACAAACCTTTATCTTTCATCTTTAATCAAGGAGCTTCATTCTATGATTTCAAATAAATCTAAGGAATTTAAGAAAGAGGAAATTTTTATACTTATTATAGAATATCTTATGAAATATCACTCTTGCTTTTCTAAAGGTAATTATTCTATAAAACAAAGTGACAATATCAAAAAAGTTTGTGAATTTTTAGAAAAAAATTTTGATAAAAATATTTCACTAGACATGCTTAGTAATATCATAAACCTGAGTAAATACCATCTACTTCGCTCTTTTACAAAAGAAACAGGAATTACCCCATATGGCTACCTTGAAACTGTACGAATAGAAAAAGCTAAAATTTTTCTTGAAAAAGGAATATCTCCTTCAGAAACTGCTTTTCTTACAGGCTTTAATGATCAAAGTCATTTCAGTAATTTTTTCAAGAAATTCATAGGACTTACACCTAAACAATATCAAAATATTTTCATCAATAAAAATTAATCTTTGGAGGATATAAATGAATAACAAAAACACTTTAGGGCATATTTCTGCTATTCTTACAGTACTTATTTGGGGAACAACTTTTATTTCTACAAAAGTTCTTCTATCTCATTTCACTCCTATTGAAATATTATTTTTTCGTTTTTCTTTAGGATTTATTGCACTTCTTCTTATATACCCACATAAATTAATACTCACAGATAAAAAGCAAGAAAAATTTTTTATGCTTGCTGGGTTATGTGGAGTTACACTTTATTTTCTTTTTGAGAATATAGCTTTGACTTATTCATTTGCCTCTAATATTGGAGTCATTGTTTCTATATCTCCTTTTATTACAGGTATACTTACCCATTTTTTTCTAAAACAAGAAAAATTAAAATTAAGCTTTTTCTTAGGATTTTTTGTTTCTATCACAGGTGTGGCACTCATTAGTTTTAATGGAAGTACTGTCTTAAAACTCAATCCAATAGGAGATATATTGGCTGTTCTTGCTGCTGCTACATGGTCTATTTATTCTATTGTTACTAAAAAAATAAGTGATTATCAATATAATACAATACAAGTTACAAGAAGAATCTTTTTCTATGGATTGATATTTATGCTCCCAGCTCTTTTCTTTTTTGATTTTCATATAGGAATTGATAGATTTAAAGAGCCACTGCTTTTATTTAATATATTATTCTTAGGATTTGGAGCTTCTGCTGTATGTTTTGTTACTTGGAATCTCTCTTTAAAGCTTCTTGGAGTATTAAAAACAAGTGTGTATATCTATGCAGTTCCAGTTATAACAGTAGCATTTTCAGCTTTTATACTTAAAGAAAAAATAACTTCTATAGCTATGGTTGGAACTTTTCTAACTTTAGCAGGATTATTTATTTCAGAAAATAGAATCAATATAAAAAAAGGAGAAAAAAATGAATGAAGAAAATAGCAAATGTGTAATAATAGTAGATGAAGAACTTCCTTTAGGTATAATTGCAAATACTTCCTCTATTCTTGGAATCACTCTTGGCAAACATATTCCAGAGTTAGTAGGAAAAGATGTACAAGATGACAATAATAAAAATCATTTAGGTATAATTAAAATACCTGTTCCTATATTAAGAGGTAATAAAAATATGATAAGAGAACTAAGAGAAAAACTTTATACTTCTGATTTTGAAGATATCATTACAGTTGATTTCTCTGATGTAGCTCAAAGCTGCAAAACATATGATGAATTTGAAGAGAAATTCTCTAAAATTCCTGAAAAAGATATGAAATATTTTGGAATAGCTCTTTGTGGAAATAAGAAAAAAATAAATAAGCTTACAGGAAATATTCCACTTCTTCGTTAAAAAAGACTGCTTTATTTTGCAGTCTTTTTTATATTTTTAGTTCTCAAACTCTTTATCTATTTCTAAAATAAAATCATAAAATAAATTTACTCCTATTTCCATATCTTTTTCTTTTGTATATTCTTCTGGTGAATGACTTATTCCTTTGCAGCTTGGAACAAATATCATTGTTGTTGGAATCTTATTTGCAAATTCTTTTGCATCATGACCAGCTCCACTAGTTATAAACATATAATCAATTTTATTTTTTTGGCATACTTTCTCTAAAATTTTATTCAGTTTTAGATCCATTTTCATTGATGGCTTATTAACTGTTTGAATAAGTTCTATCTCAATATTTATTAATTCTTTAGCATACTCTTCTATTTTTTTTATAAAATTCTCTATTCTTTCCTGTTCCATATCTCTAACTTCCAATAAAAGTTCTACTTTTCCAGGAATCACATTTACTGCTCCTGGAAAAACTTTCATATCCCCTACTGTTGCTACAAAAGATTCTCCATATTTAAAAGCCTCTTCATTCATAAAAGATATTAATTTAGCTGCTCCAGTCATTGCATCTTTTCTCAAATTCATAGGAGTAGTTCCTGCATGATTAGTTTCTCCAGTTACTATTATTTTATATCTGCTTATTCCTACAATACCTGTTACTATTCCAACAGAACAATTATTTTTTTCAAGTATTCCTCCTTGTTCTATATGGAGTTCTACAAAGCATAATTTATCATCCATTTTTTTTTCAGATTTTTTTATATCTTCTATATTAAGACCATAAACAGATAATTTTTCTTCAATTCCCTTTTCATTTAAATTCTGCCTTCCTGTCATTACTCTGCTTCCAAAAGTTCCTCCCATTTCACTTCCTTCTTCAGCATTAAATGCCAGCATTTCTATTGGATGATTTAAGTTTTTCTTATTATCATTTAAACTCAAAATTATTTCAAGTGATGAAATAACTCCTAAATTTCCATCATATAGTCCTCCATTTTTTACAGTATCTAAATGTGACCCTATCATTATGGTTTTTTTGTTTTTTTCCATTCCATTTCTTAACCCAGAAATATTTCCTATTCTATCTTTTTTTACATCCACATTTTCTTTAAGCATAATCTCAGATAACTTTTCAAGAGCTTCATAATATTTATCAGAAAATGCAAGTCTATCTATTCCATTTTCTTGATTTATTCCTATTTCTCCTATAATTTTAAGATTAGTCATAAATCTTTTAAAATTTATATTTTCCATTCTTTTCTCCTATTTACTAATCATTAAAAAATATACTTATCATTTTTTTATCAGGTGGTGTTGTTAAATAACTTACCAATATATTTGCAAAAGTTGAGGTAAATATAGCTGGTAAAATAGGCATCCATCCATATGGTTGTTTTAAAATATACCAAATTACCGCTGTTAATATTCCTACAATCATTCCTGCTAAGCCACCTTGAGCATTAGATCTTTTCCATGAAAATCCTAATATTACTGTCATTGCTAACATAGAACCTAATATTCCAACCATATTTGCTTGAATCATCAACACAGTTGTTGAATTAAATAATGATAAAACTATTGCTATTATTCCTACAGCCATTGTACTTAGTTTTGATATTTTTAATAAACTCTTAGAATCTGCATTCTTATTTATATATTTTTGATAAATATCTCTAGTTGCAGTTGTTCCTGCCTGAAGTAATACTGCATCTCCAGTTGAAATAGCAGCTCCTAGTATAGCCGACAAAACTATTCCTCCTATTATTGGATGAACCATTTTTAGTATTGCTATTGCTGCAATAGAATCCGTATTAGTAACTCCAGGAGATATTATTTTCATTCCTAATCCTATAATCATTAATGGTAAATAAAATGCAATAAATGCAATTCCTGAAACTCCCATACTATATTTAGCTACTCTTTCATCTTTACAAGAATTAAATTTTGTTATGACTTGTGGCAATCCAAAATTTCCTATTCCCCATGTTAAACACCAAGAAATAGCGAGTCCTACACTTATTTGTCCGCCAGCAAATGGATCTAAAGCTGTTGGCTCTGTTTCTGAAAGAATTTTATGGATATTCCATATGCCTCCTGTTTTCTTTAGAATTGCAAACATTAATATGTATACTCCCACTAATATTAATACAGAAGTTAGTGTACTTGTCCATGCAACTGCTTTCATTCCTCCTTTTATTGTAAACAAAAGAAATACAAGTCCCACAACTATTACTGATATATAATTTGAAAGTCCAGTAATTGTTTTAATTATATTTCCTGAAGCAACAAGCTGAGCTACTGTAAATAATATTGTTGAAAAGAAAATTAATAGAGAAGCAAGTCCAGCATGAATAGTTCCATATCTTATTTCAAGAAAATCTGATAATGTCACTCCTCCAAATTTTCTTAATCTAGAAGCAAAATATGCTGCAAATAATATTGTTGAAATTATTGTTCCAATCCAGTTCCACCATCCTGCCCAGCCAAATTTATAATAATACCCTATGTATCCTGTAAAAGCCAAAGCACTAAGTATAGTTGTAAAAAAAGAAGCGGCACTTGACCAAATCCCCAAGCTTCTACCTGCTACAGCCCAATCATCATCACTTTCTACTCCTTTTGAAGCAAAATATCCAACAACAACCAATGATAGCAAATAAATAATTACAATAATTATGTATATCATTTGTTATCACCTCTCCTTTTGTTCTTTTTTATCATATGTTCTGAAAAAATTGCGCAAATTAAAGGTAAAAAACTTAAAACTGTAACAAAAATCCAAAATTTTACTAAGCTACTAGGTATAAAATCAGGTATCATCTTTTCCCCTCCTATTTCAATGGTTTAACTAACTTTCCCCATCCTTTATTTTCTATATTTACTTTTCCTTTTTCCATAACAATCTTTCCTCTTACTATTGTATATTCTGGTTTCCCCTGTAATTCAATCCCTTCATAGACATATGCTATCTCTTTAGATTGTGAATAATTTTCTTCTTTTCTTACTATAAATTTTTCTTCCATATCCACAATAACAAAATCTGCATCTGATCCAACTTGAATTATTCCTTTTTGAGGAAATATTTTAAAAGCCTTTGCTACATCTTCAGACAATAATTTTATAACTCTTTCTAATTTTACTTTTCCTTCATTTACAGCATTAAGCATTAAAGGCAGTCTTAAATCAACTCCTAGAAATCCAGAGGGAGCAACAAATATGTCTTCTCTTCCTCTTTCTTTTTCCTCTACTGTATAAGTCGCATGATCACTGCCTATAAAATCTACTGATCCATCATTTATATATTTCCATAATTTTTCTACATCCTCTTTTTTTCTCAATGGTGGATTACATTTAGCATACACTCCATGTTTTATTACATCTTCTTCAGTTAATAGTAAATATTGAGGACAAGTTTCTAAATATACTTCCAACCCTTCTAATTTTGCATTTTTTATTAATTCCATTGCTTCTGATGTTGATATATGACAAAATATAAGTTTTACTCCACATTCTCTTACAAAATTTAATAATTTTTCCACTGTTTCATACTCTGCTATTTTAGGCCTCGATTCACAATGATATATGGGAGATATTTTTCCTTCTTTCCTAAAATAAGAAATCATTTTATGAATAATCTCATTATTTTCTGCATGAACAGCACATAATTTCCCAGTTTTTGCAACTTCTTTAAATCCAAAATACATTTCTCCATCATTTGCCATAGTCAAACCTATAAATTCCTCATCTCTGCCTTCAGGTGCTTCATGAAGAAAAGTTTTAAATGCAACTATATCTTGTTCTCCCATTTCTTTTATTTTTTCAGGATATTTAGATCCAGCTGCCCCATAAAATCCAAAATCTATAATACATTTATCATCTGCATCTTTTATTCTATTTTCTAATATTTCTTTAGAATATTGAGGTGGTTTAGCTATTGGATGTTCTAAAATTGTAGTTACTCCTCCAGCAGCAGCAGCCATAGTTTCAGTAAGAAAAGTACCTCTATCTGGTCTTCCTGGTTCTCTTATATGAATATGAGGTTCTATCATTCCTGGTAAAACTAATTTTCCCTCTGCATCTATGCAATCTTCAAATTCAATTTCATTTGCCTCTTTACACAAAGAAATTATTTTTCCATCTTTAACAACGACATCACCATAAAAAAATGCTCCATTTGAAAAAATTTTCCCATTTTTAATTACCAAATCTGCTTTCATTTTAATTCCTCCCTATACTATTTCAAAACATATGCATTTGAATATAAAAGATATATCTGTTAAAATATATAAAATTACATTTCTTAATCTAAGAGTATCACAAGGTTAAAAATAAATAAAATATCTTTATCAGATATATATTATCGAAAAAACAGATATTTCATAAAAGGAGGAAGAGAATTTATGAATAAATTAGAAATTGAAGCATTTTTAGCAGTAGTTGAAACTAAAAGCTTTTCTAAAGCTTGTGAAAAACTATTTGTTTCTCAATCTACAATAAGCAGCAGACTAGCATGTTTAGAAGAATATCTCGGAAATGCTCTTTTTATAAGAGGTAAAGGAATAAAGGGTGTTATTCTCTCCCCTAAAGGAAAGGAATTTTTAGCTTATGCTAACAGATATATCTCTTTAGAAAAAGATATTAAAATTTGGAGCAAGTCTATAGCTAAATATGAACTTAAAGTGTCAGCTCCTCCAAGTATAAGTTCTTATGTCTTACTTCCTTTATTTAATAACATTATTGAAAAGAAATATCCTATAGTTTTAAATATAAATTCTCATTGGAATGAAGTAACATACAATCTTGTAGAAACTCAAAAAATAGATATTGGACTTGTCTCAAAATATTTTAAATCTCAAAATACAATAACTATTCCTTTATTTTTTGAAGAAATGGTATTGATAACAAATGAAAAATTCTCAAATATTTCTGAAATAGTTGATCCTGAAATACTAAAAACTGAAGATGAAATATTTTTAAACTGGGGAAGTGAATTTCAAATGTGGCATGATACTCATTGGTCAACTTCTAATATCAACCCAATGAATGTCGATTCCCCTTATTTTATAAATTATTTTCTTCAAAATAATGATCTCTGGTCTATTGTTCCATTAAATATAGCAATGAAATTTAAAGAAACTTCTCCAATAAAAATATCAAGATTTAATTGTCCAATTCCTAAAAGAACAATTTATAAAATATTGAATCGAAAACCAAATCCAGCAGGAGAATCATCTATTAAGATTTTCGAACAAGAATTAGAAGAATTCATTAAAACTAATAATTATATTCATAAAATTATTTAGGATAAAAATAAAAAAGTACATCTCTAAATATTGTTTTTTCAATAGTTAGGTGTACTTTTTAACTTTATTCACTATTTATTGTTTTCTGCCAATTCGCTATATTTTTTAGAAAGATCTTTTTTCCCACGATCTGAATAGAATAGACCTAAATTATATTGAGCATCTTTAAGTCCTCCATCTGCTGCTTTTTTATAATATATTTCTGCTAAATCATATTTTTTCTGTTCTTCATACAATATTCCCAAATTATTTTGAGCTTCTAAATCATCTTGATCTGCTGCCATTTTCCAATATTTTTCTGCTAGAACGAATTTTTTTTGATTTTTATATAAAATTCCTATATTGTATTGAGCATCTATATCACCCTGATTAGCTGCTAATCTATAGAATTGTTCTGCTAATGCAAATTTCTTTTGTGTATCATATAGGCATCCCAAATTATATTGAGCACCTTTATCCCCCTGATCTGCTGCTAGTTTATAATACTTTTCTGCTTCTGTAAAATTCTTTTGTGTATCATACAAACATCCTAAATTATATTGAGCATCTACATCACCTTGAGCTGCTGCTTTTTTGTAATATGCTTCTGCTAAATCATATTTTTTTTGATCATCATATAAGACTCCAAGATTATACTGAGCATCTGCATCACCTTTATCAGCTGCCAACTTGTAATATTTTTCTGCTAAATCAAGTTTATCTGCATCTTCATATAATATTCCTAAAGCATACAATGCATCTACATTTCCTTTATCAGCTGCCATTTTCCAATATTTTTCTGCCAAATCATATTTTCCATTTTCATAATATGAGTTTCCCTGTTTTACCTGCTCTTCAGTACTATCTTCTGCAAATACTAGATTTCCTAAACTAAATAATAAAATAATAACATAAATAATCACATTAATTTTATTCTTTCCTTTCATATCAGTTCCCCCTAGATGTTTAGTAATTTTATTTTAAAAGTTTTCTTTACTATTATTAAAAAAGACAGAATGTTCTCTGCCTTTTATTTTTTAATATTTTTACATTTTCTTCCAATAAATTCTTTAAATTTATGAAATGTTCCCACTGAAAAACTATCTTTTCTTATAATTATTCCATTTTGTTTTCCTATCATCAAAACATATAATTTCTTAAGTTCATATATTCTTTTGATTTGACTATAATCGAACTCCATAAAAGTTTTTCCTTCTTCAAAGGTTATTGTATTTTCTCCAAAACGGAATATGCTCTCAGGTATAATTCCATTATGTATAGCAAGAGTATTTTTCATCATATCCTTACTTACTTTCAAATGAAGAAAATACATTGCTATTGAAAATAAAAACATCACTACAAATACAAAAATCTCAAAACTATTCTTCCCCCTTGCAATATTTAAGTATGTTATATAAAAACAGACTACAGCAAGAATAGCTCCATATATTCTTAAATGTTTCATAGTTATACTTTTCAAAAATTCTGCAAAAATATCTTTAGTAATATAATATCTATTTTCAAATAAAAGTTCTATATCTATTCCCCTCGCTTTCCCTTTTATATCAATTATATCACAAATTTAAAACTAAAAAAATATTCATTTTAATTATAACACTTAATTTTATGTTTTAAAGATAGTTATTATTTTTATTTTTTCGTCAAAAAAACCGGCTTTTCCAGCCGGTTTCTATTAAATATTATTTTAAATTATTTTGAAAGGTTATAAAAAACGTCAAGTCCTTTATATTGAGCTGTAGCTCCTAACTCATCTTCTATTCTTAGTAACTGATTATATTTAGCCATTCTGTCAGTTCTAGAAGTTGAACCAGTTTTGATTTGTCCTGCATTTGTTGCAACAGCTATATCAGCTATTGTAGCATCTTCAGTTTCTCCAGATCTATGAGAAACAACTGCAGTCATTCCAGCTCTTTTTGCCATTTCAATAGCATCTAGAGTTTCAGTTAATGATCCTATTTGATTTAATTTGATAAGAATAGAGTTAGCAGATTTTAATTCTATTCCTTTTTTAAGTCTTTCAGTATTAGTTACAAATAAGTCATCTCCAACTATTTGTACTCTATCTCCAATTGCAGCAGTTAATTTTGCCCAACCGTCCCAGTCATCTTCTCCTAATCCATCTTCTATAGATTTGATTGGATATTTATTTACTAATTTTGTGTACCATTCTACCATTTCTTCAGAAGTTCTAGTAACTCCACCTTCTCTTTTGAAGTGATATTCAAATTTTCCTGGTGCTACTTCCTTACAGAATTCACTTGATGCAGCATCTATTGCAAATGTAATATCTTTTCCTGGCTCATATCCAGATTTTTTAATAGCTTCGATCATAAGATCCAAAGCTCCTTCAGTTCCATTTATTTTAGCAGGAGCATATCCTCCTTCATTTCCTACATTTGTAGAATCTCCATTAGCTTTAAGAAGTTTTCCTAAATTATGGAATATTTCACATCCCATTCTCATAGCTTCTTTGAAACTTTTTGCTCCAACTGGTTGGATCATAAATTCTTGTACGTCTACAGCTGAGTCAGCATGAGATCCTCCATTAAGGATATTCATCATTGGAAGAGGTAATTCTTTAGTATTTACTCCTCCTAAATATTTGTATAAAGGCATTCCTAATGCTTCTGCTGCTGCTTTAGCTACTGCTAAAGATACACCTAATATAGCATTTGCTCCTAATCTTCCTTTATTTGGAGTACCATCTAATTCAATCATAGCAGTATCTATTCCTACTTGATCTAATGCGTCCATTCCTAAGATAGCTTCTTTAATTTCAGTGTTTACATTATTTACAGCTGTAAGAACACCTTTTCCTAAGTATCTTGATTTATCATTATCTCTTAATTCAACAGCTTCATAAGCTCCTGTTGAAGCTCCTGATGGAACTGCTGCTCTTCCTTTTGCTCCACATTCTAGTATTACATCTACTTCTACTGTAGGATTTCCTCTTGAATCAAGTATTTCTCTTGCTACTACATCTACTATTCTTGTCATTTAAAAAAACCTCCTAATAAATTATATCTTTAATCTATCATTCATTATTATACCATAGTTTAAAAAATATTTAAATTAATTAAATTACTTCTTATTTTATTTCAATTACTTTTACAGAGTTAGTTGTTCCTCTTTTGAATACACTTTCTCCACAAATTGCAACAATTATATCTCCTCTTTTTACTAATCCTAATTCAACTGTAACTCTTTCAGCTAAATTAAAGAATGAATCAAGAGTTTCTGAATTTCCATCTACATATGGAATAACTCCTCTAGACAACATTAATTGATTTGCTGTCCTTTCATTATTAGTGATTGCAAGTATAGTTGCTGTTGGAAAATATCTTCTGATATCTCTTGCAGCTCTTCCTGATTCAGTTCCTACTACTATAACTTTTGCTCCTAAAGCTTCACTTACTTCTGCAGTTCCTTTTGCAACAGCTGAAGTTATTGTTACTTCTTCATTTTTACATTTGTTTCTTGGAGTTACTAATGGATCCATTTTTTCAGCTATTCTAGCCATAACCGAAACTGCTTCTATTGGATATTTTCCTTTTGCTGATTCTCCAGAAAGCATTACACAATCTGTCCCATCAAGAATTGCATTAGCAACGTCATTTACTTCTGCTCTTGTAGGTCTTGGATTTTTAATCATAGAATCCAACATTTGTGTAGCTGTTATAACTACTTTTCCTACTGCATTACATCTATCTATCATCATTTTTTGTGCTACTGGTACATCCTCTACAGGAATTTCTACTCCAAGATCTCCTCTTGCTACCATGATACCATCAGATAGTTCAAGAATTTCTTCAAAGTTATCTACTCCTTCTTGATTCTCTATTTTAGAAATGATTTGAACGTCTTTTCCTCCATTCTCATCAAGTACTCTTCTTACTTCTCTTACATCATCAGCTTTTCTGATAAATGAAGCTGCAACATAGTCAATTCCTTGCTGACACCCAAATATCATATCTTTTATATCTTTTTCAGATAATGCTGGTAAATTAACTGCAACATTTGGAAGGTTTACACCTTTATTTTCTCCTAATTCTCCATTATTTACAGCAGTACATCTTACCTCATTTCCTACTACTTCTTTAACAGTAAACTCAAGAAGTCCATCATCAATAAGTACAGTATCTCCAGCTTTAAGGTCTTTTGTAAGTCCTTCATAAGTTACAGCAACTATTTTATTGTTTCCTACTACAGTTTTATCAGTAGTGATAGTAAAATCCTGTCCTGCAACTATTACAGCGTCTTTTCCACCTTCAAGTTTAATCGTTCTAATTTCTGGCCCTTTGTTATCTAATAATAAAGCTGCTCTGATTCCAGTTTCTGCTTTTGCTTGTCTAAAGTTTTGAATTCTTTTTCCATGTTCTTCATGATCTCCATGAGAAAAATTTAATCTCATCATATTCATTCCAGTTCTCAATAATTCTTTTAAAGTTTCTACTGATTCAGTTTTTGGTCCAATTGTACAAACAATTTTTGTCTTTTTCAAAATTCTCACCTCAAATATTATTTTTAAATCTAAATATTATAAACAGTTTGTTTTCCCCACTTATTTTTCTTAAACAAATTAAATTTATCTACTATGAAGTTTATATTATATGATATAATTTATCAAGAAAATTATCGTGTATTTTTTGACCTTTTTATGTTTAATTTTTACTTCTACTTTTTCAAAATTTTATTCTTTTTATCCCTTTTTCACAAGAAATTTTAAGGCTAAATAAAGCTTTTTACTTTAAATGCTTTTTTTATTTCTTATGTATTCAAAAAAAACATTATCAAGGAATTTCATACTGTTTTTATTGTATCTTTCTTTTTTTATGAAAGATTTTATTTTATTTGCCATTACACTTATTAAGAATATTCAAAAAAACTATATTTTCTCTTTTAAATAAATATGAAAAATTTATCATAGATTTTCATTTTTTATTTTATATATAATAGAAAATATAAATCTTTTCCTCTTTTTTAACTTCAAATTGAAAAAACAGCCATTAAAAGCAATGACTGTTTTTATTTTAGTAATTTAATATTTCAACTTATTATAAAATTCTTATTTTGTTTTAAATACAGAGTTAATTTTCTTTACATAGAAATTTTTCATTTCATTTCTAGCATAATCAAGATATTTTTTCAAATCCATTTCTTTTGGATTTTTTGCAAAATACTCTCTCAGTGCACTTGTAAAAACGAGTCTTCCATCTGTATCTACATTAATTTTTGTAACTATTGACTTAGATGCTTTTCTTAATTCTTCATCAGGTATTCCTATTGCATCTTTTACTTCTCCACCAAATTCTTTAAATTTTTTAATATAATCTTGAGGCACTGAAGATGAACCATGAAGAACTATTGGAAAACTTCCTATCTCTTTCTTAATATTTTCAAGTATATCAAGTCTTAATTTAGGATCTTCTCCTACTTTAAATTTGTGTGCTCCATGAGCTGTTCCTATGGCGATAGCCAGAGAATCAACTCCTGTTCTTTTTATAAATTCTACTGCTTCAGCAGGTTTTGTGAATGTACTTTCATCTGCAGAATGTTCATCTTCTGTTCCATGAATAACTCCAATTTCTCCTTCTACAGAAGCATCATAATCTTTTGCAAGCTCTACTATTTCTTTAGTTAATTCTATATTTTTTTCAAAATCATATTTTGAAGCATCTATCATTACAGATGAAAATCCATAATCAAGGCAGTCTTTGATTAAATCCTGACCTTTCCCATGATCAAGATTCAGTGCTACTGCTATCTTTGATCCCTTTGCTCTTATTTCATCTATTGCTCCTTTTACTAAAAGAGGAAGCTGTTCTTTTCCAATATATGTCCTTGCACTTGCTGATATTTGAATTATAACATCACTTTCAGCTTCCACACACGCATCTAATATTGCCTGAAGCTGTTCCAGATTTGCAAAATTAAATGCTGGTATAGAATAGCCATTTTCATTAGCTCTTTTAAACATATCTCTTGTATTTTCAAGTCCAAGTTCTTTAAAACTATATTTTCTCATTTTTTATCCTCTCTTTATTCTTTTTTCAATCTCATCTAATTCCGGTATAGAATTACGTCCACCTAGTTTTTCTACTGATAGTGAAGCACATGCTGAAGCAAACTCTATATTTTTCTCTATTGAAAAATTATTGCTTAAACCATAAACAAATGCTCCATGAAAAATATCTCCTGCTCCAGTAGTATCTATTGCTTTAGTTTTAAAAGCTTTGAATTTCAATACTCCTCCATCTTTTTTCATTATAGAACCTCTCTCCCCTAAAGTTACTATAATAGTATTCTTATTCAACTCTTCTAATTTTTCAAGAACATATTTAAAGTCTTTCTCTTCTATTTTATCCATTTTACAGTAGTCTTTTGCAAAGTCTTCTGAACAAACCAGATAATCTACGAATTTACCTATAACTAAAGTTCCTTCTTTGTATGTTCCTGCATCTAATACTGATACAGCATTTGGAAATTCCTTATGTATCTTTAAAGCTATATCTAATTCATGACCATCATAAAGTATTATTTCAGGAGCTTTTTCATATGCCATTTTAAAATCATCTACAGGTTTTTCTTCTCTGTAATTTATTATTGTTCTTGAACCATTTTCTTCATTAGCTATGATTATACTGCAAGGTGTAACTATTTTATTCGATACAACTATATTTTTAGTATCAACTCCTACTTCATTAAGATCTTCTAATATTTTTTTACCATAGAAATCATTTCCTAAAACTGTTATATATGAAACATTTTCTCCATATTTCCCTAATAGATAAGCAGCATTCCCAGCTGGTCCACCACTTACCATTATTCTATCTTTTGCTTTGTATTTTCTATTTTCTACTGGAAAATGAGGAAGCAGATATGTTATATCATATGCTGAATGCCCTACACAAAGTATTTTTTTCACAAAACATCATCCTCTCATCGTAATGATCTTAATATTCATCTTTTGCATTGATAACATTTGTTTTTGTTTTTAGGAAGCTAGGAATAATAAGTACAGCAAGAAGAATTGCTACAATTATATATATTCCAGCTGTTCCAATAGATGATGTTGATTTTCCTATTAAAATTCCTAACACTCCAAAGTCAAAATCTCCAAATGTTGTATTTTGGAATCCAATACTTCCTAATACAGGAAGAAGCATTGCTGGCAAGAATGATAGTAAAAGCCCATTAACAAATGCTCCAACTATTGCACCTTTCTTTCCTCCAGTAGCATTTCCATAGATACCTGCTGTTGCACCACAGAAGAAGTGAGGTACAAGTCCAGGGATAATAAGAACTGCTCCAACTGCTCCTAATATAACCATTCCAATTACTCCCCCTATAAATGAAGATATAAATCCTATCAACACTGCATTTGGTGCATAAGTAAAGAACACTGCACAGTCAACTGCTGGTATTGCATTAGGAATCAATTTTTGAGAAATTCCTTGGAATGCTGGTATAAGTTCAGAAAGTATCATTCTTACTCCATTATATACAATTGTTACTCCAACAGCAAAACTTAAAGCAGATGTAAGAGCAAAAACTATATAGTTTTTTCCACCAGACAAAGTTTCTGTATATTCAGATCCAGCTGCAATAGCTGCAATAAGATAAAATACAATCATAGTTATAGCTGTAGATATAGTACTATCTCTTAAGAAATTTACTTTTTCAGGGATAACTATATTTTCTGTACTATTTTCTTTATCACCTATTTTTTCTCCAATAAATGCTGAAAGATAATATCCTAAAGAACCAAAGTGTCCCATAGCTATTCCATCATCATCAGTTACAAGATCTGTATATCTTTGTCCAATACTTGGTGATATAGCTGACCATGCTCCTAATAAAATTCCCCCTATAAGAATAAGAGTAGTTCCTTTCATTCCAGAAGTAGAAAGAACTGCTGAGAACATACAAGCCATAAAGAAGCTATGATGTCCTGTTAAAAATATATATTTAAATTTAGTCACTCTTGCAATTATTATATTGATAATAAGCCCTGCAACTAATATAAACATTGTTTCTTTTCCAAGAATATTTTGTGCAATAGAAACTATTGCTTCATTGTTTGGTACTACTCCTGTTATTCCAAATCCTTTTTCTATCATTTTTCCTAACGGATCAAGATTTTTAACAATAAAATCTGCTCCTGCACCTAGCATTATATATCCAAGTATCGGCTTTAAAGTTCCAGTTATAAGTTTATTGAATGGTTTTTTCAAAGCAATCAGTCCTACAAGCGACATAAGCCCCAATAAGAATGCTGGGTTAGTAAGTATATCATTTCCTATAACATTTAAAAAATTCATTCTTTTCCCTCCTAAATATTTTTTATATAAGTTTTATTTTACTAATTCCTTAATTTTATCTAACACATCTTCTTTAATTTTTTTCTTATTTGTATAACTTCTAATTTCTGCTACATTATATCCAGTCAATTGATCTGCAAGTTGTTTTACTGTTACAATCAAATCTGCTCCTTTTCCTGCTACAGAGTTAAAATCTGATGATGATACATCTGCTTCTATTCCCTCTTCTTTACATATTTCTTCAATCTTCATAGCACACATCAAACTGCTTCCAATTCCATTACCACATACTGTTAAAATTTTTATCATCATTATCACTCCTTTATATATTTTATCCTTTAAGTTTAAATTAAATCCATTATTTCCTGAACAGTTTCTGCTTTAATAATTTCATCTATTTTTTCTTCATCTTCTATCAATTCCATAAGTTCCATAAGAGTTTCTATATGAGAATCGCTATTTACTGCTCCTAATACAAAGAATACGTATACTTTTTCCTCTTCTCCTTCAAAACCAATTCCCTTATTTATCTTTAACATAGATACACAGTTTTTATTCACACCATCTTCTGGTCTAGAATGAGGCATTGCTACTTTTGGTGCAATTACTATATATGTTCCAAATTTCTCTACATTGGCTATCATTGCATCTATATATGAATTTTTAACACTTCCATCTTCTACTAATGGTTTTGCTGCTAAAATTATGGCTTCTTTCCAGTCTTTTACATTTTCTACTATGTTTACCCTTCCCTTAACTGCATCTTTCAACATCTTGATATCTCCTTTTGATCTTATTAATATAATTGTACTCTGCACATTAATTATTTTAAAGATTCTATTTTATTCAAAAAAAATGACTGGTCTGCTGACCAGTCACTCTAATTAGTTAGATATTTTATTACATCTTTTGCTGTTTTACTTTTCCTTATTTTTTCTTCCAGATTATTTTCTTCAATTTTTTCTACAATTTCTATTAGACTATCCAAATGTTCCCTCTCATCTTTTACGCAGAAACATATTACTATTCCAATTTTTCCTTCATCTAAAAAATCTATTCTTTTATCATAAGTCACTATAGAAAATGCTGTCTTTTTTACAAGGTCCTTCGACTTTGTATGTGGAAAAATAACATTTGGAATAAGCATTATATAGTTTCCAAAATCATCTACAAGTTTTATCATATTTTCAATATATTCTTCTTCTATACATTCATCTCTTAATAAAAGCTCCCCTGCTTCTCTTATAGCTCCTCTCCAATCAATAGCTTTTCCCTTTAACTTTATTCTTTTTTCTGATAACAGGTCAGAGATTGTAATTTTTTTATGAAAAAGATCGTCTATCAACTTACTATCTAAAAAAGTTTTCAAAGCCCCTAACAGCTTTTCATCTGCTTTTATCTTACTATTTTTTTCAATTACTTCTACTAATTCTGAAAATATTATTTTCTTGCTATCTCTCGATATTGGATAATTATCTAATTTTGCCATATCTTCTTTTGTCAAAATTGGATTTACTTTTATGATAGTTTTATCAGTATCAAAATCATCTAATGGTATAGTAGTCAATATCAAGTCTATGTCAGTTCTTTTATTTACTTTTTCTAGAAGATATCTTGGAATAGTATCTATAATTTCTACTCTATACATATCTTTTAACTGCTGAGCCAGAAGTTTAGAGCTTCCATATCCTGAACCACATACAACTAGCACTTTTACTTTTTCACGTTTCTTTTTTATATTTCTGTCTATAGCAGCTTTAAAATGTATTGTAATAAATGCTATTTCATCATTTGTAAATTTATTGTCTATAAAATCTTCAAGTTCTCCTACACTTCCCTTTATCATTGAAAATAAATTTGGATAACTTTCTACAACTTCTTCATATATTGTATTTTCTAACTCTATTCCATTTTTAAGTCTGTATATTGTAGGTTTTATATGATTTACCAACCCTGTCATAAGAGTTTCATCTGCTGATATGTCCACATCTAATTTTTCATTTATTCTGTTTATAAAATTCTTTACTATCATTTCTATTTCTACCCAGTTTTCATAATATGAATAAGAAATATTATATGTATGACTTCCTAAAAAATAATCTGTTATCTTTAGATATTCCTCTTCTGAAAGTTCTATTTCATAGAACCCTTCCAGAAGTGCTCTTGATTTTTCTACACATTCAAATTCAGATGTATTTTTTAAAAAATTATAATTCTTTATGCTTGTTATTTTATATCCTTTTTTATTAAAATATATGGCCAGTATCAAATATTTAGATATTATATCAAAAGCTTCATCTGACACTATTTTATTCATAAGTTTTTGGCAGTAGTTTATAAAAAGTTTTACTCCTTCTATTTCTATCTCTTCTAAATAATCATCAAGTATATTTTTTAAAAAACTACTGTTAGATTTTTTTACCATACTCATAATCTTTAAAGTACATTGACGAATTTTCTCCTCTTCTCCTGACACTCCAAGACCTTTTTTATGTAAAAGCTCCAATTCTAAGTTATATTCATCTAGCACTTTTTTTATATCTCTCAAATGAACTTTTATAGTACTTCTGCTTGTATCAAGTTCTTCTGATATTACATTTTGATTAATCTCTCTCTCAAAACATATCTTCAGCAATATATATATTTCTCTCTCTTTTGGAGAAAAGATATAATCTTGTCTGCTATCATTAAGATATTTTTCTAATGTTGTATAGTTATCAACAAAACATTCACCTTTAGAAATAATGAATTCAAATCCATCTTTTTCTGAAAGCTCTTTTTGTATCTTTTCTATCTCATATCTTATGCTTCTTTCACTCACTTCAAAATGCTCTGAAAGTTCTCTCAAGGGTATATTTCTTTTTTCTTTAAGTAAAAAGTGCAGTAAATCTATTGATTTTCTTGACAGCATATTTTCCTCCCTACCTCTAATTAAAAAAATTATACCTTAAAAAGCTCTAATATGCAATTTAAAAAAGTTCTGTAAAAAGTTTAAAAATATAAAAAGAAGAACCAAATATCCAATGATTCTTCTTTTACTTTAGGATTTATATTAATTTTAATGTATTCTTATTATAAACATAATTTTTTTATTACATTATAATATGCTTCTGTTACCCTTATTATTTGCGAAATAGAACATTGTTCATCTTTAGTATGAGCATATTTTACATCTCCAGGTCCAAAATATATAACAGGAACACCATATTTATTAATATATCCCCCTTCTCCCCAGCCTGGAAATACCCCTAGTTCACATTTTTCTCCGATTGCTTCTCTTACTTCTTTTAAAATATCATTATTCCTATCTAAAATAACAGCTGAACAATCAACAATAATATTTATTTTCGAATTAAATTCAGTATTCTCTTTTTTACATTCCTCTATAACTGTTTCTATCTCTTTTATAAAGTTTTCAATATTATCTCCTGGCAGATATCTCTTATCTAATCTCACTTTTGTATATGCAGGAACAATATTTGGTTCTGTTCCCCCAGTTATAACTCCCACATTGAGTGTTGGTTTTCCATATATATCTTCTTCCTGTTTTGCATATAATTCATCTGTATATTTTTTATATTTACAAATAAATTCACTTGCCATATATATTGAGTTAATTCCAAGTTCAGGAGTACTTGCATGAGCACTTTTACCAAAGAATTCTACATCTACCCATGCATTTCCTTTATGAGCTGTACATAAAACTTCATTTGTTGGTTCTGCAATCATTACAAAATCACAATTTGGTATTAATTTCTTTTCCATGATTTCAATAACTTCTGCTCCTGCATATTCTTCATCTGTTGTATATACTAAATAAACATCTCCTTTTCTGCCATTTGACTTAGCTGCTACTATAAATGCTGTCATCATCGCTGCACAACCTGATTTCATATCTGTAACACCACGTCCTGTTAATATATCTCCACTCTCTTTTGGATTAAAAGGTTCTACAATCATTCCTTCAGGGCTTACTACATCAACATGTCCTTCAAGCATCAATGTAAATTCTGGACTATCACTTTTTAGATGTGCTATTAAATAAGGATTTTCTTTATTTTCATTATATAAAATAATTTCAGCAGAAGTTTCAGCAGATAAAATTTCTTTAATATAATTCAGTATTTCAGTTTTTCCTTTTGTAACATATGTATCAAAGGTAACCATTTTTTTAGTCAGTTCTATAACATCTATATTATTAAAAACTCTATTTTCCATAATTCCTCCTCACTTCTTAATATTCCATTTATTTTGTTTGTTATCATCAATAGATTCAAGAATCTCTCCTGTTTCAATATCTTCTTTTAAAGCTTTTCCAAAAGATATTCCTAACACTATAAGAGCAACTAATACAGGTAGAGAAGATATAGTTATCATTGACTGTATTGTTTTAAGTACATTAAGCCCTTCTACTTTATGTTCAAGTACAAGAATTCCAACTGGAATTATTAAGAATAATAAACACCAGAATGTTTTATACCAAGAATTAGGCTCTTCATCTGCTTTAAGTTTAACCGAAGTATACATACTAAGAGATGTACTATTAGCAGTAACTGTACTTGCAAGATTGAAAAACAACAGAACAAGGAAAACAAATATACATATTTTTGCTAAAGGCATTGTTTTCAATACCATTAGTGTAACTCCATTATTCCCAAGTTTTCCAAGCATTCCAGAAAAATTTGCTCCATGAAAAAGTTCCTGTCCCATTCCATAATTACCTAAAATTCCAAATGTAAACCAGCAAGCTAAAACTGCCCATATACAATTTGAAGCTGCAATTTCTCTTAAAGTTCTTCCATAAGATGTACGTGCTATCCAAATTCCACACATAAAAGTAATAGCAACATACCATGCCCAATAGAAAATTGTCCATCCTTGTACAAATCCTGTTGCTGCAACAGCATCTGTATTAAAGCTCATACGAACAAATTCCCTTATATTTGTTCCAATTGCCATTGTAATATTATTAAGAATAAATGCTGTATCTCCAACCAAAAGTACAAAAATAAAAAATCCAATTGCAAGCCATACATTAAAATCACTTATACGTGCCATTCCATTTGAAATGCTTTTTGAAGTTGAAAGTGTAAAGAAAATTCCAAATATAACTATAACACCTATCTTCATTCCAAAAGTATTTGGGACACCTAAAAGATCACTTGCTAACTCTCCAAGAACTGGAGTTCCAATACCTACTGTTGTCATTATAGCCATGAAATAGCAAAAAACTAGAACAGCATCTATAAACCAACGAAGTCCTTTTCTCCATAATTCATCTCCAGATAAAATATTTGCACAAAGCTTTGATACTTGTAATGTTCCAATTTTTTTATTCCAGTAAAGATATCCAAGTGCAACTCCAGTAATGAGATAAAATGCCCATGCTGAGAATCCCCAATGAAACATTCCATAAGCTGAAGCATATTCGTAAGCTTCAATTGAACCAGGTTTTATTCCAAAAGGTGTTCCATTCACATAATACATCCATTCACACATACCAAATATTAAAACTCCTGCTGCAAGCGCTGAACATAAATTCATTGCTATCCATGTAAAGGTTTTGTAATGCGGTTTTGCATTTTTGCCTCCAAGACGGATATCTCCATATTTGGTAGTTAATAAAATAATTGCTCCTACAGCCATTGCAAATCCTAAAAGCAGAAAAAACCAAGCAAGATCTGTAGTTATAAACTTATACAGCAAATTTAGAAAACTAACAACACTATTAGGAATCAGTATAATTGGTACTATTACTAACATTAATAATATAAGGGTTATAATTATCAAAGGTTTATTTGCTTTTTCAAACATATGTCTTCCTCCTAAATATTTTATTTAAATATCTCTAAAGCCTGTGTAAAATCTTCTATTAAATCATCAACATTTTCAATTCCTGTTGAAATACGAATAAGTCCTTCATACATTCCCATTTCTTCAAGCTGTTCCTGAGTAAATTCATTTCTGAATGCTGTTGCAGGATGGGCAATTGTTGTACGTATTCCTCCAAGTGTTCCTAAATATTTTACAAGTTTCAGTCGGTGCATAAATTCATCGACTTTTTCTCTATCATCATCAACTCTAAAACTCAGCATAGCTCCATATTTCCCATTCAAAATTCTTTTAGCAAGTTCATGCTGTGGATGATTTTCAATTCCTGGATAATATACTTTTTTTATCATGGGCAATTTAAACAGTGCTTCTGCTAATTTTTCAGCATTTGAAAATTGTGTATTCACTCTCATTGACATTGTTTTAATACTCCTTTGGGCAAGCCATGCTGAATTAGGATCCATACAGCATCCTAACCAGCGAAATTTTGGCTGTATCATATCTATTATTTTTTGATTTGCTGTTATTGATCCCCCAGTGATATCACTATGTCCTCCAAAATATTTTGTTAGACTATGAATAACAATATCTGCTCCCAATGTTAATGGTTTTATTGAAAAAGGTGTAGTAAATGTACTGTCTACTACTGTTAAAATTCCATTTTTCTTTGCAATTTCTGTAATTTTTTCTAAATCAACAACATCTGTTAGAGGATTTGCTATTATCTCTGTATAAAATATTTTTGTATTTTTTTTAATATTAGTTTTTATGGCTTCTAAATCTGTAAAATCTACAAAAGACATTTGAATTCCAAAATCCTTTAACATCATTTCTGAAATTTCGATTGTTTCCCCGTAAATAGCTTTACTAAATAAAATATGATCTCCACTTTTAAGAAGTGATAACAGCACTGTTGAAATAGCTGCCATTCCAGATGAGCATATTATGCTGTCCTCTCCTTTTTCCAGATAAGTTATAGCCTTAGCAACTCCATCTCTATTTGGATTAGCAGTTCTATTATAAAAATATTTCCCCCCATTATTTGCAAAATCATAATCATGAGTATCTTCTACTATATAAGCAGTTGTATGATATATTGGAGGCGTTTCGGGATTTTTAGCTTTATCCCCAAAATCTGTCCCACAATATAAAAGCTCTGTTTCGTCCTTATAGACTTTATTCATTTCACTCCTCCTTATAAATAAAAAATAGATACAAAGTTTCGAAACTCTTTGTATCTATTATAAAAGTTATTGTAAGAATAAGGTCAAGTAAAAAGTTTAATATTTTTTTTACAAAATGTTCAAGTAACATATTTATTGTTATATTATTTTATTTTAAAAACAATTTCAATACATCTATTATAGTAAGATTTGAACTTCATACCATGCATCCTGCCATTCATGGAGATTATCTTCAAATTCTAATGCAAGTGCAAGTTTAGGTATTTTGCCATTTGGAAAATAATCTTTCAGTATATCAGGGTTCCAATTTTCATTAAGTATTTGTGTTTTAAAACACAAGTATTCCCCTTGTGGTAATTCATCATAAAGTTCTTCATTTAAATTAGGTTTTTCACTTAAAAATACAAAATATTCCTTTGGATAAAAATTACATTTCATAAGAGATTCAAAATCTATTTTATATCCATATTGCCGATGAAACTTTAAATCACTATATTCTTTACGACTTTTTATCTTTGCTAGGTTTATTTCCATATTTGCAAGCTCCTCTTTGTAACAACAAGGAGTTTTTATAATATATCTCTTGGGCAGTTTTCTCTTATACACATTGTCTGTTATTTTATCTTTATCAATGTAAATAAAGTAATTGATATACCACTCTATATCCTTTATTTGAGCTTGTAAATCCAACAATTCTTTTTCTCTTTCTTTTTTCTTTTGCTGTAGATAAGTAATCAAACTATCTACACTTCCACTTTTAATTATAACTTTTATTTCTTCTAAAGATAAACCAAAATTTTGTAAATACTTTATCTTATCTATATAATGAAATTGGTTATAAGAATAAAATCTATATCCTGTAGTTTCATCAATATACTTAGGAGGAAGTAATCCTATTTTGTCATAATATCTCAATGTCTGGGTAGAAACTCCAAGTAATACAGCTGTTTCACCTATACTATATTTCTCTTTCATCTTATCACCAACCTTATTATATATGAAACTTCTTTCAAAATACTTATAATTATTATATTACTTTATTTTTGATTTTCAACTAAATAAAAATTAAAATATTTATTTCTCTTTTAATATTCTATTCAATGTTCCTCTATCTATTCCCAATCTGATTGCTGTTTTAGTCTTATTATTATCCTCTTCTTCAAGTACTTCTGTTATTATCTTTCTTTCTATTTCCCTAAGAGTCATATTTAAAAACTCATTTTTTTTCTTTTCGATTTTTCCCAATGGAAGTAGACTTAATATTTTATCATCTGAAAGTTTCAAGTTTATTTTCAATACTACTACTCTTTTTACTATATTTTCCAATTCTCTCACATTTCCTGGAAATGGGTATTCAGATAATTTTTCCAATATATTGGTAAATCTTTCTGCTTCAAAAAGATTCAATCCAAGAAGTTCTTTTTCTAGTATATGTTTTCCTATAATAAAAATGTCTTCCTTTCTTTTTCTTAATGGTATAGTTTCTATTTACAGTACATTCAATCTATAAAAAAGATCTGTTCTAAATTTTCCTTCATCACATAATAAAGAAAGATTTTTATTTGTAGCAGCTACAACTCTTACATCTACATATATAGTTTCTTCTCCTCCAACTCTTCTAAAACATTTTTCCTGCAAAACTCTTAAAAATTTATTTTGGAGGTGATATGGAATTTCTGATATCTCATCTAAAAAAATAGTTCCCTTATGAGCAAGTTCAAACAGCCCCTTTTTTCCCCTTCTTCTTGCTCCTGTAAAAGCTCCTTCCTCATATCCAAAAAGCTCACTCTCTATAAGATTCTCTGAAATATTAGCACAATTAAAAGCTACAAAAGGTTCGTTTTTTCTCTTACTTCCATTATGTATACTTTGAGCAAATAATTCTTTTCCAGTTCCACTTTCTCCTGTTATAAGTATAGTATTTTCTGTTCCAGCATAATGCCTTGCAATTTTTTTTATTTCTTCAAAGTTTTTATCACAAGTTACAATATCTTTCCATGTATGTTTTGCTGAAAATTCTAAATTGACTAAAGATTTTCTTAAACTGTTTGCTGATTCTTCTATGTTTTTGAATCTTCTAAAAGTAAAGAGAAAACTATTTTTATTTTCTGACTGTTGTACAGGAGTTATATCCATAGATACTTTTTCTATTTTAGTATCAATAAGAATATTTTTTACTTCATTTTTTAATTTAAATATAAAGTTTTTATCTATTTCATGTATAAGATCAAAAATACTATTATTTATATATACCTTATCATTAAACAGTTTATTTCCCATTAAATTATAATGCCCTATTTTTCCTTCATAATCTGTATATATCATTCCACAGTCTGTATTATTGAGAATAGCTGTTAAATACCTGTTTTTCATTTTTTCATTTTCTTTAAATTCAAGCATTTTTTTAGCTTCTTCAAAAGCTTTATGAACAGAGCTGTATTCTGATTTTATAAGATAGAAATCTATGTAATATGATTTTTTCTCCAAAGTATTTAGAAGCACTGTATCTCCTATAAAAGTCTTTACTTTTTTTTCATATATTAATTCTTCAAGAGTATTCAAATATTTATCATAATTTTGTTCTTCATCAAATATAACTTCATATGTTTCTGTAAATCCCACAATATTAGCAAGATAACTGCACTTATACACAGCATTCTTATATCCAACTATCCCTAAAGGGATATTTGTTCTCCCTATTTTTTTTAATGTTTTTAAAATTTCTACACTGGAAATTTCTACTTCTATTACAGTGAGAGAAGTATTTTCTCTTATTATTTTAGCAGTTCCTCCTCTTGTTATAATTATTTCTCCATCATTATTTTGAAAATTTTTAGCAACTTTTAAAGCTTCTGTTAAATTTGCATATTTTTTTACTAAAAACTTATCATTTTCTTCCTGTTCTAAAAAATCCTTATATGGTGCAAGAAGACATATTCTTTTCATCTTTCCTCCTATATTGAAATTTACAGCAGTATAATACATCAATTTGATGATATATTTAATATTATATTCCTGTTTTTTTATTTTTACAATATTACGTTCTAAATTTATTCAATATTTTCAAATAATTTTTATTTATTTCGATATTATGGCATAAAAATTGCTTTATATATCTATAGCAGATATAAAACTCAAGGAGGATTAAAATGGAAAAACAAGGTGTTATAGTAACAAAAAATGATTCTTTAGCTACTGCAACTGTCGACTTAAAAAAAGGAGATATTGCTAAAATGTTTCTGGGAGATGAAATAATTGAAGTAGTTATGAAAGAAGATGTTAAATTCGGTCATAAATTTGCTATCAAAGATATTAAAAAAGGAGAGCATGTTATAAAGTACAGTGAGAGTATTGGGACTGCAACTAAAGATATTTCTATTGGAGAACATGTTCATGTACATAATGTAGAAAGTGATAGAGGTAGAGGAGATAAAAAACATTAATAATCACTTTTAATAAAAATAAAAAATTCAGGAGGAAATTAATATGAAATTTATGGGATACAGAAGAAATGACGGAAAAGTAGGAATAAGAAACTATGTACTTATTTTAGCAACTAGTGTATGTTCTAACAAATTAGCTGAAGATATATCTAGAGCAGTTGAAGGAAGTACTCATATCAACAATACTTTTGGATGCTGTCAGCTTGGGGGAGATGCAAGGCTTACATTAAAGACTATTGTTAATACAGGAATTCATCCTAATGTTGGAGCTGTATTAGTAGTTGGACTTGGTTGTGAAGGAGCTGAACCTTTAGAAGTATATAACGAAATAAAGAAAACTGGGAAAAAAGTAGAAATGATAACTATTCAAGGAGAGGGAGGAACTCTTAAAGCTTTTGCAAAGGGAGTTTCAATTTCTAGAAAATTTGCTCAAGAACTTTCATTAGAAAAAAAAGTAGAATGTGATATTTCAGAGCTTATCCTTGGAATGGAATGTGGAGGTTCTGATACTACATCAGGATTAGCTTCAAATCCTACTTGTGGAGTTGCTTCAGATATACTTGTAGGAATGGGTGGAACTAGTATTCTTTCAGAAACAACAGAATTTATTGGAGCTGAACATGTAGTTGCAAGAAGAGGTATAAATGAAAAAGTTTCTCAAGAAATTCTTGATTTAGTAAGAGGTTGTGAAGAAAGAGCAATGGCACTGGGAGAAGATATCAGAGGTGGACAGCCAACTCCTGGAAATATCGAAGGTGGACTTACATCGATTGAAGAAAAATCACTTGGATGCATTCATAAATCTGGAACTGCTCCATTCCAAGGAGTACTTCAATATGCAGATATCCCTACTGAAAAAGGTCTTTTCATTATGGATACTCCAGGACAAGATATTGAATCAATAACAGGAATGGTGGCTGGAGGTGCTCAAGTTGTCATCTTTACAACTGGTAGAGGTACTCCTACTGGTAATCCTCTAGCTCCTGTCATTAAACTTACAGGTAATTTTCATACTTTTAAAAATATGGAAGATAATATAGATTTTGATGTGTCTGAAATTGTTTCAGGTCATAAAACTATAAAAGAAATGGGAGAAAAATTATTTGAAGAAATAGTTGAAGTTTGTAATGGAAAAATCACTAAGGCTGAGGCTCTGAAACATAGAGAATTCTGTATTTATAAAATAGCACCAACATTTTAATCTATAAGGGGTGGATTATATGAAAATAAAAAAAAGTATTGAAAGAATTCCAGGGGGAATGATGGTAGTACCTCTTATTATTGGTGCTGTAATGAATACATTCTGTCCACAGATTTTAGATATAGGTAGTTTTACTACCAATCTTGCTAGAGGTGCAATGCCTATACTAGCTGTTTTCTTAGTATGTATGGGAGCTGAAATAAATCTAAAAGCAGCTCCTCAGGTTATAAAAAAAGGTTCTGTAATTACAATTTCAAAATTTGTAATAGGTGCTGTTATTGGAATTCTTGTAAGTAAATTTATGGGTTCAGAAGGATTGTTTGGTCTTTCAGCATTAGCAATAATAGCTGCTATGACAAATAGCAATGGTGGTCTTTATGCAGCTCTTACTGGTGAATTTGGAGATGCTACTGATACTGGAGCTATTGCAATTGTTTCTTTAAATGATGGGCCATTTCTTACTATGATAGCTCTAGGAAGTGCTGGAGTTGCTGCTATTCCTTTTTCTATATTAATTGGAGCTGTTATTCCTATTCTTTTAGGAGCTTTGCTTGGAAACCTTGATGAAGATATGAAAGAATTTTTATCAAAAGCTGGTGGAGTTATGATTCCATTCTTTGCCTTTGGATTAGGGTGTGGAATAAATCTTTCCATGCTTATAAAAGCAGGAATACCTGGGCTGGTACTTGGTCTTATGACAGTAATAGTTGGTGGAATATTCAATATTCTTTCGGATAAACTAACTGGTGGAAGTGGTATAGCTGGTGCAGCAATTTCTAGTACATCTGGAAATGCAGTTGCTACACCTTTAGCAATTGCTGCTATGGACCCAAGACTTTTAGAAACTGCTAAAATAGCTACTGCTCAAGTAGCTGCTTCAACTATACTTACAGCATTTCTAGTCCCTGTTTTGACAACTTATGTATATAAATATAATCAAAAGAAAAAAGAATCTATTAAGATTTAAAAATTGAAAAGGCTGATTTAATAATCAGCCTTTTATTTTATATTATAATACTTAGCTTCAAATTCTTCTACTGGCATAGGTCTGTCATAAATATAGCCTTGTACCATATCACAATTTACACTTTTTAAAAACTCTAATTGTTCAAAAGTTTCCACACCTTCTGCAACAATTTTCATATTTAGTTCTTGTGCCATGTTTATAACATTTCTAATAATTATATCTCCTCTTTTATTATTTTCTAAGTTTTCAAAAAATAGCCTATCAATTTTCAAGACTCCAAGAGATACATCTTTTAATAAGTTTAGTGAAGAATAACCTGATCCAAAATCATCTATTGAACATATATATCCATATTCTGTTAGTTTTTTTACAATACCTGATATCACTTCATATTTTTCAAAAAAAATACTTTCAGTAAACTCTAACTCTATAAGACCATCTGGTAATTTATATCTATTTTTAGTTTCAATATATTCTTCTGCAAAATATGGATTATAAAGCTGTCTTTTCGAAACATTTACTGATATAGGAAATACTTTTAGTCCTTCATCTAACCATTTTCTTTGAAGTTTGCATACTTCCTCATGCATATATTTATCTATACTTACAATAAAATCATTCTTTTCAAACAGTGGAATAAACTCGCCTGGTGAAATATAACCACCATTCGTTCTCCATCTTATTAATGCTTCTCCACCTTCTGCTCTTCCAGTTTCTAAAGAATACTTTGGTTGTATAAATACAATAAATTCTCCATTCCTTAAAGCTTCTTCTTTTCTGAGCTCCATATTTTGTTCTCTCAGCAAAATTTCACTCATAGTTTTATTATAAAAAATAAGTTTTTTACTCTTACTATCTTTTGCATATTTACGAGCCATATTAGCTCTATCTAATATAGTATTTACATCATTTTTCTCTGAATCTTCCCTGCAGCACACACCACCATAAATATCTAAATGATACTCCATATCCTTAACATATCGATTACTGCTCATTCTTTTTATTATATCATTCAAGTCATCTTCAAGTATGTCTTTATTTAAATATTTAACCAATACTACAAAATTATCTGCACTAACCCTTGCTACCAAAGATTCTTTAGGAAAAAATTCTTTTAACTCATTTGCGATTCCTTGTATTATTTTATCTCCTTTTTTATAACTAAACACATCATTTATCATTTTAAAATTTCTTATATCCATATAAAAAACAGCATAATTTCCTAAAGGCATATCTTTTAAAATCTTATTTCCTTCTAGTTTAAATTTTACAAAATTCATAAGTCCAGTAAGAGAATCATTATATGCTATTTTTTCTATTTCTTTTTCATATTTTGTTCTTGAAACCAGATATAGCCATGTCCCTATTCCAACTACTAATATAATAAAAAGGCATAAAAATAATGCTCTTGCTACTATACTATTTGAAGCTTTTTCTACTTCTGAAAGTGGAATTACTGAAACTATGTACCAGTCTTCTACATTTTCTACTGGAACATAACTTATAATTCTTTTTATTCCTCTGTATTTCATTATCCTTATTCCAGTTTTATCTTCCATCAAATCTTTTCTAACTATATCTGCTTCTTGCAAAGTATTTTCTTTATATAAAATATCAAAAAAATTATTTAAGTCCTTATCACTATTTATATTTTTAGGTTTAAATAAAATATTTCCCAAAATATCTATAACATATGAATATCCTGCACCATCATAAAAAGAAAGTTCATACTCATCATAAAGTGTTTCTACATCTCTGCTTTTCATGATAAGTGCTTCTCCTATTTCTGGAATATTTATTTTTTTATAGGTACTTATTTCTCTCATTCCTGTCATACTATTATATACAGGTCCTTTTACTCCCCTTTTTCCATATCTATCAAAATCTATGCCATTTATTTCTCTTTTCCAAATTTTTTTAGTTCTTTTATCTAATTTATATACTCTTCCATCATTAAGAATAAATGTAAATGAAGTTTTATACTTCTCATAAAGATGTTTTAATACTACGTCTATATCCTTTTCTGAAAAACCATCTCTTAACTCTATTTCTATTACACAATCAGCAGCTTCAACTTTCACCCTGTCAGCCTCTAAAAATAAAGAAAATTTCTCAGCACTTTGCACAGTTATTTCAGAAATATTTCCTAAAGTATCAGAAAGTATAGAGTCCTTTACTTTATTGACAAATGAAAAAGAAAGAGCTACTATGAATATCACTGCTCCTATTGCTAATAGTGTTACCATCTCTCTTATTTTGCTTTTCTTTTTTCTTGTCATAACTTACTCCAAAAATATTATTATATTTTTTTAATTTATTCACTTTTTAATGTATATATATGTCTAAAAACACCCTTTAATATTAGTAATATTTTAACTTATATGCAATTTAAAGTCAAGAAATTAAGAAGTATTTAAAATATTCACATACAATTTAATTCTCTATATCATAATTATTTATAATTTTATTTTTTATTATATACCTTACTTAATAAAAGCTTTAATTCTAATCTGTTTTTCAAATTATATAATAAATTTTTTTACAATATTATAAAAAACACCCTCCATCTCATTTTTAAGATTTTAGGTGTTTCATAAAAAACTTTTTTATATCTTTATTTTTCCATTTCTGTTACAAATTTCTTTGTAATTTGTTGAGGCCTAGTTATAGCTCCTCCTACTACTACTGCATATGCTCCTAATTCTAAAGCTTTTTTAGCCTTCACTGGAGTATCAATATTTCCCTCTCCTATTACAGGTACAGTAACAGCTTTTATAACTTTTTCTAATTCTGTTAAAGGATCATTCCCTTTTGTGTATTCTGTATATCCCACCAAAGTAGTTCCTACTATATCAAAACCTATTCTTTCTGCTTCAACAGCTTCTTCTACTGAAGATATATCTGCCATAAATAATTGATTTGGATATTTAGTTTTAGCTTCTCTCATAAGATTTTCTAATGTATTACCATCAGGTCTTTCTCTTTTTGTTCCATCTAAAGCTATAACCTCTACCCCTTCTGCTGCCAAAGCATCTATTTCTTTCATTGTAGGAGTTATATACACTTGATTATCTCCATATTGTTGCTTGATTATCCCAATAATTGGAAGATTAACATTTTTTTTAATTTCTTGAATATCTGATACAGTATTAGCCCTTATTCCTGAAGCTCCACCAACCAATGCTGCATAAGCCATTCTTCCCATTATGAAGGAGCTATGAAGAGGTTCATCTTCCAGAGCCTGACATGAAACAATAAGCTTCCCTTTTACTTTTTCCAGTCTATTCATTACAATACCACCTTTCTTTAAAAATAATTATTTAGCAAGGTATTTGTCAAAAAGTATCTTAGCTCCAGCCACTTGTTCAGGAGTAACTTTTGCCATAGGTCTTCTGCAGTATCCAGCATCTACTCCTTGAAGTTTCATTATTTCTTTAATAGTTCCATATAGTCCATTTGCTAAAATTCCCTCAATAAGATCATTTGTCACATGTTGTATTTCTAAAGCTTCTGCAACTTTTCCTTCTTTTGCAAGTCTGAATATCTCTTTTGCTCTTAATCCATTTACATTATAAGTACTTCCAATAGCTCCATCAATTCCAAGAACTGCTGCTGGTAAAAGCATTTCATCAAATCCTGCAAGAATTAATTTATTTGGATAAGCTTTTCTCATTCTTTCTAACAAGAAGAAATCTCCAGCTGTAAATTTAACTCCAATTATTTTTTCATTAGCAAATAATTCTCCAAATTGAGCTACTGACATGTTAACTCCAGTTAAAAATGGAATAGAATAAATAATCATATTATTTCCAGTTTCTCTTACTATTGTAAAATAATATTCTTTAATTTCTTCAAAGCTGAACTTATAGTAAAATGGTGTTACAGCAGAAAGACATTTATATCCTAATTCAGTTGCATATTTACCTAGTTCTACTGATTCAAATACATTGATACTTCCTACTTGAGCTATAAGTTGTACTTGATCTTTAGCCTCATCTATAGCTATTTCAAATACTCTTTTCTTCTCTTCAGTAGAAATCATAAAGTTTTCTCCTGTACTTCCACCTACATACAGTCCATCAACTTTCATATTATCAATATTATGTCTTACTATTTCTCTTAACCCTTTTTCATTTATAGAACCGTCCTCATTATATGGTACCATTAAAGCTGAAAATATTCCTTTCATTTGTTCCTCCTGATATATTTTATTTTTTATTATTTATTTAAAATTAAACTAATACTTTAAATATTACCTTTGTTATCTCTTTTATCTCTCCTACTTTAAGCAGTGCCATATGAGGTTCATCTGGAAAAAACATTACAAATCTATCTTCTGTTACATGGAATATATTTTTCAATGCTCCATCGTAAAGTTCACAATCTCCTTCTGAATCATATTTCTGTTTTATAGTTACTTCTGAACGAGGAGTATATCCTAAATTTTCTTCTCCTGATATCACTATATGAATATCTATATACTTTTTATGTCCTTCAAAGAACCCATCTCTTATTTCTTTTGTCATTGCACAACTTGGATAATTAAAATATAAATTATCTCCATCTATGATATTTTTTCCTGGAATTCCTTTTTTATATTCTCCACTTAATATATACTCTATTGCTTTATCAAGATTTTTAGATATTCCCTTATACTGATTTAGGTCTTTTATTTCACCATATATCATTTTTTCTTCCTTTCACCTTTTTTGTTCTCGTGAACATTTATTTTAATTTATACCTTTTCAGGTGTTTTGTCAATCTTTTTTTATTTTTTTATTAAAGCTTTCCAATCTTTTTGAGTAAAAGGTACACAGCTCCTAACATTCCTGCATTATTACCAAGTTCTGCAAATTTTATAGAAAGATTTTTTTTGTAATTTATACCAATTTTTGATACAAGACTTTTATTTATTCTCTCAAGAAGATAATCTCCTTGCTTTGTAACCCCTCCACCAATAACTATAAGAGAAGGATTAAAAATATATGTAATTGTGCTCAATCCATCTGTAAGATAATCTATCCATTCATCTACTATTTCTTTAAATACAGTTTCTCCTGCTCTTTCTCTTGTGAATATCTCTTTTCCATTTAGCTTAAGACCTGTTTTTTCCTTAACCATTCTGACTAAAGCACTAGCTGAAGCATATCGTTCATAGCAACCTTTTTTTCCACATAAACATTCTTCACCATTTTTTATTATCTGTATATGTCCAAACTCTCCTGCTACACAAGTATCACCTCTCAAGATATTATCATTCATAATAATACCTCCACCAACTCCTGTTCCAATAGTTACACATATAAAGTCCCTTTTCCCTCTTCCTGCTCCTAACCATTTCTCTCCAAGAGCTGCACAATTCACATCATTTTCAAGAATTGCTGGAAGAGAAAACTTTTTTTCTAGTTTTTCTACTAAATTAGTTCCTATCCATCCAGGAATAATATCATTCCCTCCTATAACTTTTCCAATACTTCCATCTATTTGTCCTGTACCAGAAACAGCTATTCCTACAACTTCTTCCTTTGAATAAAATTCTACTATATCAGATATTTTCTGAATAAGATTATCTACACCTTTTTCAGCTTCTGTAGGTATCTCTCCTTCAGCAGATATCTCACCTGTTGGAGATATCAGTCCATATTTAATCATTGTTCCACCAATATCTATACCTGCTATTTTCAATTTTTTCTCCTTGTTTCTAATCATTTAAAAGTTCTATAGCCCATTTTATGTTCTCATCTTGTAATCCATTGAGCATATCTTCATGCCCATACTCTGGAAATATCAAATGTTTTTTTCTGCATAACAACTTATTATATACAGCAAACTGAGTAGATGGAGGACATACTTTATCCATAAGACCAGTTGTCATCACTACATCTGCCTTTATCCAATGAGCCATATTTTGTATATCCACATATCCTAGATTATTAAAAAATAAATCTTCCTTTTTATGCTGTGGATCTCTCTGTCTGAAATAATCTTTTATTTCTTCATAAGCTGCTCCTGTATCCATATCCCAGCATCTTTTGTAATCGCTTAAAAAAGGGTATACAGCAAATACTTTTCTTATATCTGTATTTAGGGCTGCAAGAGCTAAGGCTATTCCCCCACCTTGAGAATAGCCCATTGCTCCAATCTTATTCTTATCTATATAATCAAATTCTTTTATAATATCCACTAAATTTAATGCATCTAAAAATACTTTTTTATAATATAAATCATCAGGATTCATTACCCCTCTTATAAGATTGCAGTTTCTAAAGTGATTTGCTGCACCAAAGCTATCACTAGAATCTCCCATCTGCCCTCTACATTCCATAGAAAATACTGCTATTCCACATGCTACATAGGGAAGTTTATAAGTCCAATCCTTACTACAGCCTCCATATCCATGAAATTCTATTATTGCTGGTATTTTCTCTATTATCTTTTTAGGTTTTAAATATTTCACATGAATTTCAGCTTCTTCCTCTCCTTGAAAAAATATATCATAACATTCACAAAAAGGAGTTTGAAATTCATTTTTTTCTATTTTTATATCATTGGAAAATTTTTCTCTTTTTTTTAGTATATTATTCCAATATTCATCAAAATCATGAGGCTTTACACTACTTCCCTGATATATTTTTAACTGCTCTAATGGCATATCTACACTCAATGGCATTTATTTACCTCCCTTTATTATCCACCCATTATTAAATTAGGAAGGAAAGTAATTATTCCTGGAAATACAGTTATAAACACCAATGTTATAAAAATTGGTATCAAGAATGGAAGTACACCCTTTGTTACTGTACTTACAGACATTTTTCCTACCTGTGCCACCACAAAGAGAGCCATTCCCATTGGAGGAGTAAGTATTCCTATCATCATATTCAGTGTTGTCATTACTCCAAAGAATACTAAATCTATTCCAACTTTATCTGCTACTGGTATAAGCATAGGAAGTACAAGAAATTGAAGTGCTAAAGCATCAATAAACATTCCTAAAAATAATAATAATAGATTTATCATTACTAATACTGTTAATGGAGAACTAGCATATTTCATAAATCCTGCTGCTATTTTCATAGCTATCTGTTCTCTAGCAATCATATCTCCAAAAAATGTAACTGTTATTATCATTAAAACTGTAACTCCACTAATTGCCATAGCTTCAACACAATGTTTAAAGAACGACCTTACAGTAAGTTCTTTATAAATAAAAGCTCCTAGAAAAACTGAATATGCTGCTGCAACTACTGCTGCTTCTGTAGGAGTGAATAATCCTGAAAATATTCCTCCTATAATAATGAAAGGAGTTATCAAAGCCCAGAAAGATTTTTTAAAAGCCTCTACCTGTTCTTTAAAAGTAGCCTTTTTAGCTTTTTTATATCCTCTTTTCTTACAAATAAAATAATTCATTATCATTAAAGCTATTGTAGTAAGAACTCCTGGAACAAATCCTGCCAAAAATAATTTTGCAATTGATTGATTTGCAATAACTCCATATACTATCATACTAATACTTGGAGGAACTAAAGGTCCAATGATACAAGAGGCTGCTGTGATACCTCCACAAATATCATCATCATATCCTGCATCTCTCATTGCTTTTATTTCCAACTGCCCAAGACCACCAGCATCTGCTATAGCTGACCCTGACATTCCTGAGAAAATAAGAGAAGCAGCCACATTTACATGTCCCATTCCTCCTGTAAAATGACCAAGAAGAGCTTTTGCAAAGTTAAATATTCTTTCTGTAATACCAGATCCATTCATAAGTATTCCTGTTAATACAAAGAAAGGTACACTTAAAAGGCTAAAGCTATTAAGACTGTCTACCAGTTTAGCAGAAGCAAAATATATTACATTCCATTTAGTAATCGAAAAATAAAATATTGTTGCTGCCATAAGAGACCACCCTACAGGAACTCCCATAAAAATCATTACCAGCCATACCATAATAGTTATATATCCTGCTATTGGTCCAAGCTTATAATAATTAGTAAGTCTTAATACTCTAAATATTTTAGGATCATATATTATTAATCCTATAATGATTACTAAAGCTACAAAAAAAACTCCTGGATGTAATATTACTTTCTTATTATCGTAATTTTCTTTATATGCTTGAAAGAAACGTACCATCATTAGTATTGCTATAATAGGAAGTGCTATATACATCCACCCTGCTGATATTTTTAATGATACTAGTTCAAATATCCATTTTTTCTTATAAAGATTATTACCTAAATACCACATAAAAATAATAGATATAAAAATTATTATCTGTACAATAGTAAAGGCAATTTTTTGCATTTTTGGTGAAAACCTACTGCAAAGGAAATCTATAAGTACATGCTGTTGATTTCTAATACCCATACTAATACCCAACATTCCTACATATACAAATAATAAACTTGATAATTCCTCACTCCACATAAGTGGTGTTCCCAATACCTGTCTTGCCACTATCTGCATAACAAGTATTATAAACATACAGACAAAAAGTGTTCCTCCTATCCATTCTTCCAATTTATCAAAAACTTTCATCTATTTTTACCGTCCTATCTATTTCTACGCAATTTATTTTCCCGCTGCTGTTATCTCTTCTACTGCTTGCTGACCAAGCTTCCCATTTTTCTTAATAAATTCATCATATACAGGTTGCATTTTAGCTTTAAATTCATCTAAGTTTGGCTCAGTTATTTTTACTCCATTTTGTTTAAAGAAATCTTTTAAGCTAGCTTCTTCATCTACAAATAATTTTGTATGATATTGTGCTGCTTCTGCTGCTGCATCTTTAACTACTTTTTGAAGATCTTCAGGAAGACTTTCTAAAGTTTCATTTCCAATTACATATAACTGATCATTTAGTATATGATTAGTCATAGCTAGATAAGGTTGCACCTCATAAAATTTTTGAGCTCTTACTGCTGATAATGGATTTTCCTGTCCATCTACTGAATTAGTTTGAAGAGCAAGATATACTTCTGAGAATGCCATAGGTGTAGGAGCTGCTCCAGTATATTTTGCAAAATTTAAGTTAGCTGCTGCATTTGGAACTCTCAATTTTAATCCTTTCATATCTTCTATTGAGTTAATAGCTCTATTTGAAGTAGTTTGTCTAGTTCCATTATAAGCTTGTGCTAAAATAGTAATTCCTAATTCCTCATCAATTTTTTTCATCAAATTTTTTCCAAACTCAGTATCAAAAGTTGCTTTGTGCACGTGGTCAAAATCTTTTATCATATAAGGGAGTACATATACTTCAGCCTCTGGAAAAAATATTGAAAATCTTCCTATTTCTGTAAACGAGAAATCTAAAGCTCCTCCAGATACTTGTTCAAGCATACTTCTGTCATCTCCAAGTTGTCCATTTGGAAAAAGAGCTATCTCTATTCTCCCTTTTGAATCCTCTTTCACCTTATTCGCAAAAAATTCTGCTGCTTTATATTCATTAGATGAAGTTCCTGGAACCATTCCCATTTTTAAATTATATTCTGCTGCTAATGCTGCTGTTGTCATTACACCAAATAACATTGTTCCTAATCCTAAAATTTTTAATGTGTTTTTCATAAATCCAAACCTCCTGCTTTTAATTTTATTTTTGATTTGTGTTTTTAATCATTTAAATTTTCATAAAAAATGATATGTGATTTTGATATTTCCCAGTTTCCAGTTTTTGCATCATCTTTATATAAAATATCAAACATTTTTTTACCAGCATTGTATCCTTCTGTTGCTATTTCCTCCATTACAGTTGCTGTAATTATTTTATTTTTTATCATTCTCTTGATATTTTTTCCAATACCATTTGTTACAATTTTTTTATCATTTAATATTTTTGATGGCAATTTTTCAAAAATATCCTGTGCATATCTATTTATATATATCCCTTTTATTTTTTCTTTTTCACATACTTCTTGCAAAAGGTCTATACTTTTTTCTATTCCATTTCCTTTTAATGGCCCTACTATATCAATATCTGTTTCTTTTACTCTCTCTAAAAATCCTTTTAAATATAGTTTTGAAGATATTTTATCATCGCCATTATCTACAATTAAAAGTTTTTCTCTCTTTCTAAGAAGGGCACTCATTATTCCACCAGCTATTTTCCCTTGCTTAAAATGATCAGGACCTACATGATGAATTTTCTCATGAAGTCTTATTCCTAAAGAGATTATACTAGTTTTTTCCAAGTATGGCTTTAATATATCATAGACTTTTTCTTTAGCCAGAGGAGTTATAATCAAACCATTCATATCTCCCATCTCTAAAACTTTTTTAAGTTCTTTGATTTGACTTTCTGAGTCATTAATATCATTTGTTATTATTTCTAATTTATAATTATATGCTTTGAATTCTTTTTCAGCTTCTCTTAATCCTCTTATTATTTCTTGAGTATAAAAAACATTTTTAGAATCTATTACTAGGCAATAAACTTTTTTTACCTTTTTTCCTGCAAGAGAACTTCCTATATAATTTTTTTCATAGTTCATCTCTTTCACAAGTTCAAGTATTTTATTTTTAGTTTCTTCTTTAATTAATGAACTGCCATTTATAGCTCTGGCAACTGTTGTTCTACTAATGCCTAATTTTTCTGCTATTTCCTTTTGAGTTATCATACTTAAAAATCACCTTCTTCTAAAAATGTTCGCGTGTTCATTAATATAAATATAACTTTTATTCTTAAGTTTGTCAATGATTTTTTTGAGTTTTTTTAATACTGTTTCAAAACAAAAAGTTCTTTATGTATCTTAATAACCAATAAAAATTATTTGAAAATATGGATAATTTTATAAGATCCCTTATATTTTTTTATAAAAAAAGAAGATAAAAATTAAGAAAAATAAAGAAACTTTATAGAAATTCATAATATAAATTTCTATTTTTTACTTTTATCCATCTTAATCAATATCCTCTTTTTATTTTTAATTATTCTTAATAAGTTTAGTTACTTTTTAATTATAGTTCCTCCATACATTCTATCTGTTCTGATACCCGGTTTAATTTCCCCATTGATTGAAAATACTTTATTCCCCACTAAAACTAACCCTTCTCCACATGGTGCATCAAATGGTACCTGACCTATAGTTTTCCATGAATTACTATCAGAATTATATATAAGTATTTCTCTATTCCAATTAAATTCAGCAGGATCAGCTCCAAAATATCCAGCTTTGAATTCTGCTAATTCTTCTCCTTTTAAAGTGTTCAAATTAGCTACAGCATTATCATATACTTCCTTATTAAATCCACCTATTACCATCATTTCTTTTTCATTCAATTTTACTGAAGATGCTCCAAGTAGAGATATTTTTTCTCCATTTAATTCTACTGAAGCAGCAGGAACCCACTTGTTAGTAGCAAAATTATACTCATATCCATCAGTATATGCAATTGAATCGCCACCACTAAATACATATAATTTTCCATCAAGTATTTGAGATACTGCTTGTGTTCTTGTTGCTGCTCCTGGAACTGGAGCTAATTCTTTAACTTTCCCTGTTGCAATATTATATTCATACATTTTATTTGTAGCTTTTCCATTTTGCTTACCAGATATAATATAAAGTTTTCCATCTTTTTCTACTGCTGTTCCATTTTGCAGAGTAAAAGGCAGATCTCCTATTTTTTCTACAGATAATTTTCCATTCCTCATACTTAAAAATAGTATATCATTGTCTGCTTCTGCTGTCGCTCCTCCTCCAATATAATAAATTCCATCTTTGGTAGTTACAGAAGCTCCATACCCAATTTCATTATCCAAATTTATATGTTCTTTTACTATTAATTTTCCATTTTTTTCTTCTAAAAGATATACATCAGAATAAAGTTTTTTTGCCCCTCCATTTAATACTGTATCATAAGGAAAATTTGCTCCTCCTCCCACTACTACATATTTCCCATCAAGTACACCTGATAATACTCCAGCAGTTCCTATATTTTTTTCAAATCCTTTTTGTGCTGGCAGATTTCCAACATGTTCCCAAGTTATTTTTCTTTCTATTCCAGATGTCTTTACCTCTGTTGAAGTACAGCCTCCTAAAACCAATGCTGATAATATTGCTGCAAAAACAAATTTTTTCATGATAAACCTCCTACTTTTATTTATGAAAATACTGTTTTCAATATCTCAATCTTAAATTTAAAATTGTACTCGTGTTCATTAACTTGATAATAACTTTTTATTTTTATTTTGTCAACATTTTTTTATTTTTTAGAACATAGCAAGTTAAAATAGTACTTATTTTTATAAGAAGTATAAAAAAATATATATGTTTATCTAGTGGTTTTATTAAAAATAAATTAAAAATAAATTTAAAACAATAAAAAAAGAGCTCTCTAAAAGCTCTTTCATTTTCTATTTATCTATGCTACTTTTTGCAACTACTAATACATATATATTTTCTACATTAATATCATCTTTTAATAATGCACAAAGACTTTTTAAAGTTGTTCCTGTACTATATAAATCATCTATGAGGAGGATATTTCCTTTTCTAGTTAATTCTCTATTTTTTCTTATACTATTTTTAAATAAATCTAATTTTTTTTCTACTGGAAGGTTTTTTATTTCTTCTGGACTAAGTTTACTGAAGAAATCCAAAGATATAGGTTTTTTTACCTTTTCTCCAACCAATTTAACTAATTGAAACAATGGTTGTATTATTCTAGGTTTTGATGGTGGAACAGCAATTATCCCATCTATTTTGTCAATAAGTTGCCATTTATTTGTTATATATTCAGCTACTTCATCGGCTATTTCTACTGCTTTAAGATAATCTTTATGATACTTTAATTCATTTAATGCTTTTCCTATTTCGCTATATGTTACATCAAACTCTGGATATCCAAATATATCCTCACCTTTGTACTCACTTTTAGTAGTAAAATAATCCAGAGCATAACCTTCATTCCACACTCCATCTAATTTTATAGGATTTAACTTCATACCTGATGACCTCCTAAATACTTTTATCTTATATACATTTTATCATATTTATTAAATAATTTAAATACGAGGTATAATTTTCATATAAATAAAAAAGAAGGACAGCCATTCGGCTGTCCCCAAAGCATTTTATTTATTATATCATAATTACATAAATTTTACAAATAATGGTACTAAAACTAGTGAAACTATACTCATTAATTTGATCAGAATATTAAGAGCTGGTCCAGATGTATCTTTAAATGGATCTCCAACTGTATCTCCAACAACTGCAGCTTTATGTCTGTCAGACCCTTTTCCATCTCCTTTATATCCTGCTTCAATTTGCTTCTTAGCATTATCCCATGCTCCACCTGCATTAGCCATCATAATAGCCATTAATACACCTGTAACTAGAGATCCTGCTAACAATCCTCCAAGAGCTGCTACTGACCAAAGTCCAACAACTACTGGAACAGCTATTGCTAGTATTCCAGGAAGAATCATCTCTTTTAATGAAGAGTGTGTAGAAATTTCAACACATCTTTTATAATCAGGTTTCCCTTTTCCTTCCATGATTCCTGGAATTTCTCTGAACTGTCTTCTTACTTCTTCAACCATTTCCATAGCTGCCTTACCAACTGCTGTCATTGTAAGAGCAGAGAATAGGAATGTAAGCATTCCTCCAATAAATAATCCTGCGATTACTTCTGGGTTAGCAACATCTATAGCAAGAACTTGATTAGATTGAATTTGGATAGCTTCCTTATAAGCTGCAAATAAAGATAGAGCTGTAAGAGCTGCTGATCCAATTGCAAATCCTTTTCCAACTGCTGCTGTTGAGTTACCAACTGCATCAAGTTTATCTGTACATTCTCTAACTTCATGTGGAAGTTCAGCCATTTCAGCGATTCCTCCAGCATTATCAGCTACTGGTCCATAAGCGTCAACTGCTACTACCATTCCTGTACTTGCAAGCATTCCTACTGCAGCTACAGAGATTCCATATAGTCCAGCTGTCATATAAGCAATAATGATTGCAATAGCAATGATAATAATAGGTGCAACTGTAGATTCCATTCCAACTGCTAATCCTTCAATTATAGTTGTAGCTGGTCCAGTTTTAGCAGCATCAGCAATTCTGTTAACTGCTTTTTTACCAGTATCTGTATATAATCCTGTAAAATAAGCTATTACTAATCCTGCCAATAATCCAGCAACAATAGCATAGAATATTCCCATATCTAATCCTAAAAATTTAATTATTCCAAATGAGGCAATTAGAGAAAGAATTCCAGCTATTCTAGTTCCATTTTCTAATTTATGGTAAACTTCATCTGGATTTTCAGTTTTTACTGTCAATGTAGCCAAGATAGAAGTAATGATTCCTAATGCAGCTATCAGTAAAGGTGCAATCAAATATCCAAAATTTCCAGTAACTTTTGCTATAGTTGCTCCAATAGTCATTGCAGCTATAATAGATCCAACATATGATTCAAATAAGTCTGCTCCCATTCCAGCAACGTCTCCAACGTTATCTCCAACATTGTCTGCAATTGTAGCTGGATTTCTAGGGTCATCCTCAGGAATTCCTGCTTCTACTTTACCTACAAGGTCTGCTCCTACGTCTGCAGCTTTAGTATAGATTCCTCCACCAACTCTTGCAAATAGAGCTATTGATGAAGCTCCCATTCCAAATCCAGTAACAATACTCATATCCCAGTTAAATACAATTATCATAATAGATAATAAAAGCATTCCAAGTCCAACAACTGCAAGCCCCATAACTGCTCCACCAGCAAATGCTACATCAAGAGCTTTTGAAAGCCCTCCTTCTTTAGCAGCTATTGAAGTTCTTCCATTAGCTTTAGTTGCTATTCTCATTCCAACATTTCCTGCTATAGCTGAAGTTACAGCTCCACATATAAATGTTATTGCAACTGCAATATTTAAGAAAATTCCTAATAGTATAGCTACTACTACTACAAAGTATACCAATATTTTGTACTCTGCTAATAAGAAAGCCATAGCTCCCTCTCTAATAGCGTCTGTTATTTCCGCTACTCTTGGAATGTTAATTTGATAACTCTCCACTTTTTTAGAATAACCGAAGGCAGCAATCAATGCAAGTATTCCAGCAGCTATTCCAACATAGATCAATGAATGTTCCATTACTTAATCCTCCTATATTAATTTAAATTACACACTACATTATATTTGAAAACTTAATTTATTACAAGCATTTTTATTCAAAAAGTCCTCTTATTTTTTAAAAAAATTAAGATTTTTTGTTTTTAATATCTTCATATCTTTATCTACAATTAAAACTTTCATTTTTTTATTATTTTCAGCATATTCCATAACTTTTTCCACTGGCATAGTAAAAAATGCCGTTGAATACAAATCAGCTAAAAAAGCATCTTCACAAATAACCATTACCAGTTTCTTATCTCTTATTGGAAAACCAGTAGTTTTATCTAAAATATGATGATATTTTTTTCCAGCTATCTCTACATAAGTTTGATAATCTCCTGATACCCCCATACCTTCATCATTTAATTCTACAATTCCAAGTATTTCTTCTGGATTTTCTGGGTTTTGTACCCCTATTCTCCATGGTTTATTTTCTGGTTTAGTATTTATTACATCTATGCTTGATATAGTAGTTATAAAAGCACTTGTTATACCCTGCTCTTCCATTACTTTTTTAGCTCTTGATACAGCATATCCTTTTAAAAAAGATCCAGTATCAATTTCATTCACTGGAGGTTCCATATATACTTGATTACCTTCTATTTTTACTTTATCAAAATCTATCTCTGGAAGTACTTGAGCTAAACATTCTTTTGATGGGATAGAAATTTCTCCTACTTCACCAAATCCCCATGCCTTTAATAAAGGCCCTATTGTTATGTCATATTTTTTATTTGATAATTCATACATTTCTCTTACTTTAGAAAAGAGCATAAGCCCTTCATCATCTAACTCCACTGGAACATTAGGGTCCGAATTTAATTTTCCGATTATACTAGTTTTTATTTTACTATTAAATTTATTATCTAATCTTTCTATTTCATTAAATGCTTCTTCCATTCCTGTTTTAGCTAATTTTTCATCCTTGTCATAAACAGTTATTTTTATGTAAGTTCCAAAAAGGAATTTTTCACTTTCGAATTTCTGCATTTTTTTATCTGTACATCTTATGAAAATAATTGGAAGTAGCAAAACTATCAAAAGTTTTTTTATCACACTATTCACCAACTTCTTCTTCTCCAAATTCATATCCTATTTTTCCATCAGCAATTTCTCTAAAGGCTTTTTTGATATCAGTATCTTTTTTACTACATTTAGTTAAAAGTGTAGCTCCCTTTCCTATTTCTCTGGCTCTTTGTCCACTAATTATTGTTAATATATATTTATTAGGTATCTTTTCAAGTAATTCATCGTAAACTATATCTTTTTTCATAGTTAGCCTCCTATTTGCTTTTCTCTTCTATAATTTTTTTCAATTCATCACATGCTTGCTCTACAGTATAATTTATTATTGTTATATCATATTTTTTCTCATATTCCAACTCTTTTATAGAATTTGCAAGTCTAAGTTGAATAGTTTCTTCACTATCTGTCTTTCTTCCTCTCAGTCTTGCTTCTAGATCCTTTTCTGTTGGTGTTTTAAAGAAAATAAGATTTGCTTCAGGATACTGATCTCTCACTTGAAGACCACCTTGTACATCAATCTCTAATATTATATTTTCACCTTTAGCCATTCTATTTTCTACTTCTGATTTTAAAGTTCCATAATAATTTCCATGAACTGTTGCAGTTTCTAAAAAATCTCCATTTTCTCTTTTCTTAAGAAATTCTTCTTTAGTAAGAAAATAATAATCTCTTCCATTTACTTCTCCTGTCCTTGGTTCTCTTGTAGTTGCAGAAGTAGCAAGGTTTATTCCAAGCATTTTACGTACAAGTCTACAGATAGTAGATTTTCCAGCACCACTAGGTCCTGATACTACATATAGATTTCCTTTTGGCATTTTATTCTCCTTTCTCTATTCTAGCTGATATCGTCTCTGGATTTATAGCTGACATTATAACATGATTTGAGTCTGTTATTATTAAAGTTTTTGTTTTTCTTCCCAAAGTTGCATCTATTAATCTATTTTGAAGTTTAGCTTCCTCTTTCAACCTCTTACTTGGAGCTGAATCAGGATTTATGACAGCAATTATTCTTATATCCATTACCATATTGTTAAATCCAATATTAATAGGTTTCATATATCCTCCTATTCGATATTCATAGCCTGTTCTCTAATTTTTTCAAGCTCATTTTTACATTCTACTATAAGCTTTGAAATATCATACAGGTTACATTTTACTCCTGTAGTATTCAGTTCTCTGAATATTTCCTGAAGAATAAAATCAATTTTCTTTCCTACTGCTGTATCTCTGCTTTCCATTTCTTTTCTTAACTGTTCCATATGACTGTCAAGCCTCGAAATTTCTTCAGATATGTCTGATTTATCAGTAAAAAGAAGTATTTCTTTAAGAATATCTTCCTCTTTAAAATCTATAGCTCCTCTGATTTTATCAAGCCTTTCCATAAGTTTTTCTTTATAATTTTCAACTACTATTTCTTTATATTTTTTTATTTCAGTTATTTTTTCTTCAAGAACATCTATTCTTTCCAGAAAATAAGTTTTTAACCTCTTACCTTCATCTTCTCTGGTTTGAATAAATGGAATAAGTAACTCATTTACTTTTTTTAATACAAAGAAAGAGTACTCATTTTCATCAATTTCAAAATCATTTTTTTGTATAACATTTAAATTTCTAACTAAAATATCCATTTTATTTGTGAATTTTTCACTAAAATCATTTTCCATCTCTTTAAGTACATTCATATAAGCTGAGCTTAAATTTCTATCATAATCAAAAAGTTTCCCAAGCTCTCTTTTATCTTCAAATTCTATTTTAAGATCTAAAGAACCTCTGCTGATTTTTGAAGCAACTTCTGTTCTTATTGCTCCTTCTAAAAAATTTAAATTGTATGGAAGTTTTATTTTCAAATTTAAATTTTTATTATTTACACTTTTAAGTTCCATATTGATAGCAAAACTTTCATCTTGATATGTAAGTTTTGAATATCCTGTCATACTTCTCATAATTTTTTCCTCCAGGAAAGATGAAACAAATACAGGAATAGGCGACCTTGTCGCCTATTCCTATTATATTATTCTTCTTCTAATTCTTTATCTTCCAGTTCAACTGCCTTTACATTTTTGTATGCATTAAATCCAGTTCCTGCTGGAATCTTTTTACCTATAATTACATTTTCTTTCAGTCCTTCTAAATAGTCAATTTTTCCTTCTATTGCTGCATTAGAAAGAACTTTTGTAGTTTCTTGGAATGAAGCAGCTGAGATAAAACTTCCTGTATTTACAGCAGCTTTAGTTATACCTTGAATGATTGGTTCATACTTAATTAGAGGTTTTCCTAACTCTTTTAATCTTGCATTTTCCATATCAACAATTCTCTTTTCAACAACCTCATCTTCTAAGAATAGAGATACTCCAGAATCAACAATTCTTACTTTCTTAAACATCTGTTTAACAATAATCTCAATATGTTTATCATTAACTCCTACTCCCTGATCTCTATATACTTGCTGTACTGATTCAAGTATAAACTGTTCTGCAGCTACAAGCCCTTTGATATTCAATACGTCAAATGGAGAAATAGCTCCTTCAGTTATTTTATCTCCAGCCTTAACAAGCATACCATCAGTTACAACTAAACGCTCTCCTACAGGTACTAAATATTCTCTGAAGTCTTTTGGATCAGTTGTCGATTTTACAATGATAACTCTCATACCTTTCTTTTTCTTACCAGTTACTTCTATTTTACCTTCTATATCAGTAAGCATTGCTTTACCTTTAGGATTTCTTGCTTCAAATAGCTCTTGTACTCTTGGAAGTCCTCCAGTAATATCTTTTGTTCCAGCACCTTCTTTGATAATTTTAGCTATTGTCTGACCTTTTTTAACTTCTTCTCCCTCTCTTACCATCAAGTAAGCACCAAATGGGATAGTATAACTTCCTTTTGTATTACCCTCGTTATCAAAGATTACAACTCTTGGGTTGATATCTCCTGATTCAACTGGCTTAATAGCCATATACTCAGTAACATCATATTTTTCATCATAATTTTCTTTTACATAAAGTTCTCTGTATTCTATTCTTCCATCTTGGTCAGCTATAATAGGGATATGGAATGGATCAAATGTTACTAATGTAGTTCCTATTTCAACTTTTTCTCCCTCTTTTACTTTAAGTATTGATCCTGATGGAATCTCATAGTCATAGTTTCCTATAATTATTTTAGCAGACTGACTTACAACTGTTTGTTCTCCAGTAGTGTCATTTTCAAGAATTTTTATATCTCTATATACAACTTTACCTGAGTTTTCTGCTCTAATTCCACTTATTACAGTAGCTGCTGTTGCAACTCCTCCAGTATGGAATGTTCTCATTGTAAGCTGTGTACCAGGTTCTCCAATTGACTGAGCTGCAATAACTCCAACTGCTTCTCCTAGAAGTATTTCTCTATGATTAGATAAATCCATACCATAACATTTTTTACATACCCCTTTTTCTAAAGAACAAGTTAATGGAGATCTAATTTTTACTTTTCTGATACCTAGTTCATTTATTTTTTCTATAAGTTCTTTTCCAATCATAGTATTTCTAGTAGCAATCACTTCACCTTCATGTACTAAATCTTCAGCTAGAACTCTTCCTTTTATTCTTTCTTCTAATTTTTCTATAACTTTACCTTCTGATACAAGTTCTCCAACTTCTATTCCTTGTTCACTTCCACAATCTTCAGCATTTACTATAACTTCATGTGAAATATCAACAAGTCTTCTTGTTAAATATCCTGAGTCAGCAGTTCTTAAAGCTGTATCTGCCAGTCCTTTTCTTGCCCCGTGTGATGACATAAAGAATTCCAATACTGTTAATCCTTCACGGAAATTCGCTTTAATAGGAACCTCAATGATTCTTCCTTGTGTATCGGCCATGTTACCTCTCATGGCAGCTAGCTGTCTCATCTGAGAGATGTTACCTCTGGCACCTGAATTCGCCATCATATATACTGGGTTGAATTGATCAAGTCCATCCATCATTGCTTTAGTTACAGCTTCAGTAGCTTCAGACCAAACAGCAATAGTTTTTCTATATCTTTCTTCGTTGATAATTTTTCCCGATTTATAATCAGCATCTATTTGGGCCACTTCTTCATCTGCTTTTGCAAGTATTTCTTTTTTAGCTGCTGGAATTTCTAAATCTTCTATTCCTACTGAAACCCCTGCCATAGCACCATAATGATATCCAAAATCCTTAATTTTATTGATAAGTTCTGCAGTTTCTGCAAATCCATGCTCATCATACAATCTAGCAATAAGTTTTTTCAGCTGTGATTTACCAAATGTTACATGATATTGTTTATCCACATCAGGAAGCATTTCATTAAACATAATTCTTCCTGGAGTAGTTTCTACCATCTCACCATCAATTCTTACTTTTATTATAGCATGAGTGTCCAATACTCCATTATTATAAGCTGTAAGAGCTTGATCTATATTTGAGAAGCATTTTCCCTCTCCTTTTGACCCTGGTCTGTCTTTAGTCATATAGAAACATCCCATAACCATATCTTGCGAAGGTACTGCTATTGGCTCTCCATTAGATGGAGAAATGATATTATTTGGAGCCAACATCAAAAGCTTTGCTTCCATTATAGCTTCTGGAGATAACATTAAGTGAACAGCCATTTGGTCCCCATCAAAGTCAGCATTAAATGCTGAACATACTAATGGATGAAGTCTTATAGCTTTTCCTTCTATCAGTACAGGTTCAAATGCTTGAATAGACAATCTGTGTAGAGTCGGAGCTCTATTTAATAATACAGGGTGATCTTGAATTACATCCTCAATTACATCCCATACTTTGTCATCGGCATCTTCAACTAATTTTTTTGCTGTTTTAATATTTGATGCAAGTTCTCTTTTTACAAGTTCTCTCATAATGAAAGGCTTATAAAGTTCAAGAGCCATTTTCTTAGGAATTCCACATTGATTCATTTTCAATGATGGTCCAACAACAATAACCGATCTTGCTGAATAGTCAACCCTTTTTCCAAGTAAGTTTTGTCTAAATCTACCTTGTTTACCTTTTAACATATCAGATAAAGATTTAAGCTCTCTGTTATTTTGGGCAACAACTGGTTTTCCTCTTCTTCCATTATCAATAAGAGCATCTACTGCTTCCTGAAGCATTCTTTTTTCATTCTTTACAACTATTTCAGGAGCTTTTATCTCTAAAAGTTTTTTAAGTCTATTATTTCTATTGATAACTCTTCTATAAAGATCATTTAAGTCAGAAGTCGCAAATCTTCCCCCATCTAACTGTACCATTGGTCTTAAATCAGCTGGAATGACAGGAACATTTTTAAGTATCATCCATTCAGGTTTATTATTAGAAGAAATAAAATCTCTAACTATTTTAAGTCTTTTTACTACTTTCTTTCTTTTTTGTGAAGAAGTTACATCTTCTAATTCTCTTTCTAATTCATCTCTCAAAGACTCGAGATGAGTTTTTTCAAGAAGCTTTAATACCGCTTCTGCTCCCATTAGAGCCTCAAATTTATTTCCATATAACTGCTTATATAATTTATATTCCTTTTCAGTGAGGATTTTTCCTTCTTTTAAGTTACTCTCACCAGCTTCTGTTACTATATATCTTGCAAAATATAATACAGATTCTAATTCTTTTGGAGATAATCCAATAATAAGTGACATTTTATTTGGAGTTCCCTTAGAGTACCAAATGTGAGATACAGGAGCAGCTAAAGAAATATGTCCCATTCTCTCTCTTCTTACTTTAGATCTAGTTACTTCTACCTCACACTTTTCACAAACAAGACCTTTATATCTCATTCTTTTATACTTACCACAAGCACATTCCCAGTCTTTAGTTGGTCCAAATATTTTTTCACAAAACAGACCATCTCTTTCTGGATTTAAAGTTCTATAATTGATAGTTTCAGGTTTTGTAATTTCCCCATATGACCATTCTTCTATTTTTTCAGGGGATGCTAATCTAATTCTTATTTTCTCAAAACTTCTTATTCCCATTAAATGCAAAGCCTCCTTAATTGAGATAAAGCTACATATAATTTTATCTATATGGACGATAAAATGGGTTATTTGCTTATATAACCCATGTTTATCCTAACAGTTTTTTTATCTTATTATTTAATCTTTAAATTCAGCTAAAGGAGAATATTCAGTTGTCATATCCTCTTTATTTAACTCTTCATCTACATTTATAACATTATCATCTTTATCAAATAACTCAACATCAAGTGCTAGTGCTTGGAATTCTTTCAATAATACTTTGAAAGATTCCGGTAAATCTGGCTCAGGCATTTCTTCACCTTTAATTATAGCCTCATATGTTTTTGTTCTTCCTGTAACATCATCTGATTTTACAGTAAGCATCTCTTGAAGTATATTTGATGCACCATATGCTTCCAGTGCCCAAACTTCCATTTCTCCAAGTCTTTGTCCTCCAAATTGAGCTTTTCCTCCCAGTGGCTGTTGTGTAACTAGTGAATAAGGTCCAATTGCTCTAGCATGCATTTTATCTTCTACCAAGTGGTGAAGTTTAAGCATGTACATTCTTCCAACTGTTACTGGATTATCAAATTTTTCTCCAGTTCTTCCATCATAAAGATCAACTTTTCCACTTCTTGGGAATCCTAATTTTTCAAGATAATCTTTAACTTGTTCTTCAGAAGCACCATCAAATACTGGTGTAGCAATATGAGTTCCACCATTATAATTACCCATAGCCATACCTAAGTGAACTTCAAGTACCTGTCCTATATTCATACGTGAAGGTACTCCAAGAGGATTAAGTACAACATCTAGATGTGTCCCATCTGCTAAGAACGGCATATCTTCAGCAGGAAGTACTCTTGATACAACCCCTTTATTTCCATGACGTCCAGACATTTTATCTCCAACAGTTATCTTTCTCTTTTCAGCCACTAATACTCTTATTGCTTTATTAACTCCAGCTTTAAGTTCATCTCCATTTTCTCTTGAAAGTTCAAGGATTTCTACAACAGTTCCTTTTGACCCATGAGGCATTCTAAGTGATGTATCTCTAACATCTCTTGCTTTCTCTCCAAAGATAGCTCTTAATAATTTTTCTTCTGCAGGTGGTTCAGTTTCTCCTTTAGGAGCTGTTTTTCCTACAAGAATATCCCCAGGTCCAACTTCTGATCCAATAGTTATTATTCCTTTAGAATCTAGTTTTCTTAATGCTTCCTCAGAGATATTTGGTATTTCTCTAGTTATTTCTTCATCTCCAAGTTTAGTATTTCTAGCTTCTATTTCATACTCTTCAACATGGATAGATGTGAATACATCATCTTTTCTTAATCTATCAGATATTAGAATCGCGTCCTCATAGTTATATCCTTCCCAAGGCATAAATGCCATCAGAATATTTCTTCCAAGTGCTAAATCTCCACCTTTTGTTGCTGGTCCATCAGCTATTACTCCCCCAGCTTTTACTTCTTCTCCTGGAGAAACAAGTGGTGTTTGATGTAAACACATTGACTGGTTAGATCTTTCAAAATTAAGTAGTCTATATTTATGTTCTTTTCCTTCTGGATCTTCTATAATTATTTTTTGAGCATCTACATATACAACTTTACCATCAGTTTTAGAAATAACAACAGCTCCAGAATCTACAGCAACTTTTCTTTCTAGTCCTGTTCCAATATAAGGTGCTTCTGTTCTTAATAATGGTACAGCCTGTCTTTGCATGTTTGATCCCATCAGTGCTCTGTTGGCGTCATCGTGTTCTAGGAATGGTATTAGTCCAGCTGATACAGATACCACTTGTTTAGGAGAAATATCTAAGTAATCAACTTTTTCACCACTTATACTTACAATTTCATGCCCAAATCTACATACAACATCACCAAGAAGTGATCCATCTTCTCCTATTTTTGTATCGGCTTGTGCAATGAATAACCCTTCTTCTTCATCAGCTGCAAGGTAATCTATTTGATCAAAATCAGCTTTACCATCAACAACTTTTACATATGGAGTTTCAATAAATCCATATTTATTTATCTTAGCATATATTGCTAATGAACCTATAAGACCGATATTTGGTCCTTCTGGTGTTTCTATAGGACAGATTCTTCCATAGTGAGAATCATGAACGTCTCTTACTTCAAATCCTGCTCTTTCCCTTGAAAGTCCTCCAGGTCCCAAAGCAGATATTCTTCTCTTATGAGTTAATTCAGCCAATGGATTAGATTGGTCCATGAATTGAGATAATTGTCCAGATCCAAAGAAGTCTAAAATCAGTGCATTTAATGGTCTTGTATTAAGTAATGATTGAGAAGTTAAAGTTTCAGAATCCTGAACTGTCATTTTCTCTTTTACCATTTTACCCATTTTAGAAAGCCCTGCTTTGATTTGCATCAATAATAGCTCTCCGACACCTCTTACACGTCTATTAGACAAGTTATCTATATCATCAGTGTGTCCATTTCCATTATTTAGATTAATTACATATTTCATTGTTCCTATAATGTCATCTTTAGTTAGTAATATTTCATCTTCTGGAACATTAAGTTTTAATCTTTTGTTCATCTTGTATCTTCCAACTGGCTCAAGATCATATCTTTGAGGATTGAAAAACATTTGTCTAATAAGTGATCTCGCAGACTCTACTGTCACTAGATCTCCTGGTCTTAATTTCTTGAATACTTCTGTTACTGCTTCCTCTTTTGTAAGTGTACTATCATTCAAAACAGTGTTAGCTAGTAATTTATCTTCTGGTTTTACTTCCCAATAAACCACTTTTTCTATTTTAAATTCTATCATTTTTTCTATTAGAGCTTCATCTATAACTGCATCTGCTTCTGCTATAACTTCACCAGTTTCATCATCATAGATATCTTCTTTAATAAAACTTCCTTCAAATCTTGTTCTGATTACACTTAAAAGTTCATCTTTGTTTTTATATTTTTGGAATATTGAGGCTAAATCTAATTCTTTAGTTTCTAAGAAATAGTCTTTTATCTCTGTATTATTGTTAAAAAAATCAATAGCCTTTAGGAATACAGTAGCTAATACCTTTTTCTTTCTATCTATTTTTATACTTAAGAAATCATTTTTATCTGTTTCAAACTCAAGCCAAGTCCCCTTATATGGAATAATTTTTCCAGAGAAAAGGTCTTTTCCTGTTTGAATATTGATCTCTTTGTTGAATGAAACTCCTGGAGATCTATGCAACTGTGATACAACAACTCTTTCAGCACCATTGATTATAAATGTACCTCTTTCAGTCATCATTGGAACTTCTCCAAAGTAGACTAAAGACTCTTGTATCTCATTTCCACTTTTTTTATTGATAAGCCTTAATCTTACTTTCAAAGAAGTAGAATAAGTTTTTCCTCTTTTTTTACATTCAAGCTCATCATTTAATGGTGGCTCTGCTTCATGTAATTCATAAGAAACATACTCCAACTTGATATCTCCATTAGAAGATTCAACAGGGAAAATTTCTCTAAAAGCTGATTCTAACCCCTTATCTTTTCTATTATTTGGAGCCTCTTTAGCTTGTAGAAAATCTTCATAGGAATCCAATTGGAACTCAAGAAAATGAGGCATTGTTCCTCTTTCTTTTATCCTTCCAAAATTCAATCTTTCAACGAGTTTCCCCATTAATTCACACCCCTTACTAATTCTTTAAAGTTTAATACCTAATCACTTGAAAATAAAAGGCTAATATCTATTTCCAAATGATTAATTATCACTGTTTCAAAACAAAAATTTACATCATAATGTAATACAAATTATACTTTTAAGCTATCCTTAACAATTAGTAAAAAGGCACTCTGGTCAAGAGTGCCTATTTTTTTTAATTAAATAAGATTTTTAGTTCAAAATTAAAAGTCCAATCAATTATTTAACTTCTACTGTAGCTCCTGCTGCAGTTAATTTTTCTTTTACTGCTTCAGCTTCTTCTTTAGAAACAGCTTCTTTAAGTTTTCCACCATTATCAACTAATTCTTTAGCTTCTTTTAATCCTAATCCTGTAATTCCTCTTACTTCTTTGATTACAGCTATTTTATTAGCTCCTGCTGCAGTTAAGATAACATCAAATTCAGTTTTCTCTTCTGCTGCTTCAGCTACTGCTGGTCCTGCTACTGCTACTGGAGCTGCTGCAGTTACACCAAAGTGCTCTTCTAATGCGCTTACTAAATCTTTTAACTCTAAAACTGTCATAGCTTCTAATTCAGCTATAAATTTTTCTCTATCGAATGCCATTTATTGTTTCCTCCTTAGTTTTTATACACAAATTTGTGATTTATTATAATTATTTTATTTCATTAATTAAACCAATTGAAATTTTTGATTATTCACCTGCTGCTTCTTTTTTATCTGCGATAGCGACAGTTGCATAAGCAAGTTTTCTGATTGGTCCAAGCATTGAGTTAAGTAACATAGAAAGTAATTGATCTCTTGAAGGTAATTTAGCAAGTGCTTCTACTCCTTCAGCTTCAACTCTTTTTCCTGTTAAAACTCCACCTTTTATTTTGAAAATATTTTGTTTTGCTTTAGCCTTATCTTTCGCTAAATCAAAAACTATTTTTGCAGGAGCTACTGGATCATTGTATCCAAAAGCGAAAGCTGTAGTTCCTTCCAAAATATCTTCAAAAGAATCCTCAACACCTGCTTCTTTAAGAGCTATTTTGAATAATCTATTCTTAGTTACTAGATATTCAGCACCAGCTTCTCTCATTTTTCTTCTCAATGCAGTTTCGTCATTAACACTGATTCCTTGATAATCAACTAATACTACTGATTGAGCTTTTTTTATTTTTTCTACTAGTTCAGCTACGTGATCTATTTTTGCTTGAGTTGCCATTTATTTTTTCACCTCCTCTTTTCTTAAAAATTACCCCCGTACCAAAGAATGGAACGGAGGTTGAAATCACACTATGAGGCTAGCGAAACCTACTTCCAACCTCGGTAGGGTAATTAAGGTTAAAACCACCTACGGTCTTTGGTTTGGATCTATATTAAATTATTTATCCAACATATTTAGCTACTAATGCAGGGTCCATTTTTATTCCAGGTCCCATTGTTAGAGATACAGCAACTGTTCTTAAGTATTGTCCTTTAGAAGATGCTGGTTTTAATCTTGTGATTTGCTCTAAGAAAGCTTTAAAGTTTTCTTCAATTTTCTCAGGAGCAAAATCAGCTTTACCAATTGGTACATGAATTGATCCTAACTTGTCTACTCTGAATGCTAGTTTACCTTTTTTAAATTCAGAAACAGCACCAGCAATATCTGGAGTTACAGTTCCTGATTTTGGATTTGGCATTAATCCTTTAGTTCCCAATATTTTTCCTAGTCTTCCTAGTTTAGGCATCATGTCAGGTGTAGCAATAACTAAATCAAAATCTAACCAACCTTGTTGAATTTGAGCAATATATTCATCAGAACCTGCATAGTCAGCTCCAGCTTCCAAAGCCTTTTCAACATTAGCTCCTGAAGTGATAGCTAGTACTTTTACAGTTTTTCCAGTTCCATGTGGAAGAACAACTGTTCCTCTAACTTGCTGGTCAGCATGTCTTGGATCTACTCCAAGTCTTAATGCAACTTCTACAGTTTCTGTAAATTTAGCAGTTTTTGTTTTTAAAACTAATTCTAAAGCTTCTTTAACTTCATAAAGCTTTCCAGTTTCTATTAACTTAGCAATTTCTAAGTATTTTTTTCCTCTATGTTTTGCCATTTTTTTAATTTCCTCCCTTTGTGGTGATGCGGAATAATTCTCCTACCACTTAATATAACCATGGTACTATGTACCATACACAACAGATTAATTTAGTTTACTAAAAATACTAGTCTACTATTTTGATTCCCATAGATCTTGCTGATCCAGCTATTATTTTCATAGCCGCTTCTACTGATCCTGCATTTAAATCAGGCATTTTAGTTTCTGCAAGTTCTCTTAATTTTGCTGTTGTTATTTGTCCAGCAACTTCTTTTTTAGAGTTTTTAGCTGCTGATTGGATTCCTGCTGCTTTCTTTAATAAGTCAGATGCAGGTGGAGTTTTAAGTATAAATGTGAAAGATCTATCATTATATACAGAAATTTCTACTGGAATTACCCATCCAGCTTTATCTTGAGTCTTTGCATTGAACGCTTTACAGAATTCCATAATATTAACTCCGTGTTGTCCTAATGCTGGTCCAACTGGTGGAGCTGGATTAGCTTTACCTGCTGGTAATTGTAGTTTTATTATCTTAATTACTTCTTTTGCCATTTTATTTAATTACACCTCCATAAATTGTGTGGTAATGACGGTGTCATCTCCCACTAAAAAGACATAACTTACTATGCCTTCTCAACACTGTTAAAATCTACTTCTACAGGAGTCATTCTCCCAAACATTTCGATCATAACTTTTACTTTCTTTTGTTCCATATCTATTTCTGCTACTTTTCCTTCATGACCTGCAAAGCCTCCTCCAAGAATCTTTACAAAATCACCAAGTCCAAAGTTAATTTTTAAAACCTCTTTATTTTCTTTTTCTTCCTCTGGAATATCATATCCAATAACTCTGAATATATTTGCAACTTCATCATCTTCCATAGGAATAGGGTCAGAACCAACACCAACGAATCCTGTTACTCCATTTGTGTTTCTTACTACATACCAAGCATTAGAATCAACTCTAAAGTTTATTCCATCTTCGCTTTCCTCTCTTGTTGCTACCATTTCTAGCATAACATATCCTGGAAATATTTTTCTGGCTACAGTTTTCTTTTTCCCTCTAACCTCTTCAATAGTCTCTTCTTCAGGAACTAGTACCTTTGTTACTATTTCTCCTATTCCAAGTGTTTCTATTTTTTGTTCAAGGTCAGTTTTTACTTTTTTTTCATACCCAGAATAAGTATGAATCATAAACCATTTTTTTACTAATGTTTTTTCCATTATATTATCCTCCAAAGAGAGATACCAATACTTTCAATAGTCTAGAAGCAATTAAATCAAAAACTCCCAAATAAACGCTTAAAACTAAGCTCATAACAATTACCCAAAGAGTTGAATTAACAATCTCTTCTTTTTTAGGCCATTGAACCTTGGAATATTCCATTTTTATTCCTTGAAACAGATTCATAAAATCACCTTTATTTTTCGACTTTAATAAAAAAAATGGCAGGTCAAGAGGGACTCGAACCCCCAACCCTCGGTTTTGGAGACCGATGCTCTACCAATTGAGCCATTGACCTGCATGTTGTAAACTTACGTTAAAAAACTATTTTTTAGTTTCTTTATGTAAAGTAACTTTTTTGTCCCACTTACAGTATTTATTAATTTCTAATCTTTCAGTAGTGTTCTTTTTATTTTTTGATGTACTATAATTTCTTCTTTTACACTCTGTACATTCTAATTGAATATTTACTCTCAATTTTACACCTCCACTCGTTAACGGTATCTTTGCGATCCTCCCATATTGAATATAATATGGTGAAAAAGAGTTTACTCTATCTTGCTTTCTAAGACATAGAATATGATATCAGATTTTCTTAATTTTGTCAAATAAATTTATTAAAATATTTTTAAATTATTATTTTTTGACAAAGAAAAAAGCTTGGCAAGTTCCTATCCTCCCGGGAGGCTTCCCTCCAAGTACTTTCAGCGTT